>Ga0075125_10001631_pt1 | contig 10918 bp, 11 predicted proteins | sample AntAceMetag02UKN_FD_69810 | JGI IMG/M metagenome (GOLD analysis project Ga0075125, IMG submission 69810) | Saline lake microbial communities from Ace Lake, Antarctica - Antarctic Ace Lake Metagenome 02UKN | ecosystem: Environmental > Aquatic > Non-marine Saline and Alkaline > Saline | place... | reverse complement strand
TGGCAGAACTGTGACAGCCAATGCTTCTCCTGCGGAAACGGAACCTGTGATTCTAGTTGCGGAGAAAATTCAACCAATTGTTCCCAAGATTGTGGGTCCAGCTGTACTTCCCATAGTACTAAACAGTGTTATTTGAATGACAGCTATTGGTATAACTCTTGCGGATCTCGTGAAGGGAAATATCAAGAATGCGGTTTATCCTCCTGCCAAAGTTGGGGAGAAGATTATTGCTATCAAGGCGATGTTTATCATCAAAGAAAATGCTACGATAGGGGATGCACCAGTGGCCTTTGTAATTCCGATACTCGGACAGATACCCAATTAGTAGAAAATTGTTCTAGCAATGAAATTTGTCAAAGCGGAGAATGTATTATTAGCTCTCAAGATTTTCAAGTCCAAATTGAAAAAACAGCCAGAAACCTTAGTAAAAATAATTTAACTTGGCAAGAAACCGTTTTAGCTAGTCCATCTGATCACATTCAATTTCGTATTGTCGTCACTTCTCTTGGAGATGATACTTTAGAAGATTTAATTTTTATTGACACTTTGCCATCCCAAATGAATTTAGTAGAAAATTCGGTAAGAATCGATGGTATTCCTACTTCTCAGAATATTGTGAGTGGCGCTCAGTTAAGAGATATTACTAGTCATCAATCTCGCAGAATTGAATTTACGGCTATTGTAAAATCATCTTCTTATTTTAATTATGGCTTAACGGCCTTAATTAACACTGGTCGAGTTTCAAATACTGAAGTTTCTGATAGTGATATATCAACAGTAAAAGTTATGAAAGCTCAAGTAGCTGGTGCTTCTACTGTCTCTACCGGAACAGGTAATAAATGGCTTGATTATTTAGTTCTTCCATTGCTTATTGCCCTTATAGGAATAGTTTTGCTAAGAAAGCAATTTATCCTTATTAGGAAATGGATAGATAAGAAACAAACACAGGCCCTTGATTATCGTGCTCGTCAGGCATTAACAAAGTTGTCTCACGACAGAACATAATTAAGTTTAGAAATAGAAGCATTGAAGAACTCATCTTCACTAAGATGAGTTCTGTCTTTTCTGGGGACAAAGGGTGAATAAAATTGTAAACATGTCCTATTTTTCGCTCTTTTTTGAATAAGCATTGTGGATTGACAAGATTGTCTAGTGGGCGTAAACTAAGACCAAGTGATGAAGTGTGGGGAAAGGTGGGGATAACTTTACAAATTAGGGGATAATCTATGTTTACAGGAGAATATCGTCATATAATCGACACTAAAAAAAGACTGGCCATTCCTGTTAAATTTCGTCGAGAACTAAACAAGAAAGTTGTTATTACTCGGGGGCTAGATCAGTCTCTTTTTTTATATCCCCAAAAGGATTGGAAAACATTGGCAGCTAAATTAAGTAAGCTGCCTTTTTCAAAATCAGATGCCAGGAGCTTCTCGCGCTTAATGCTCGCCGGAGCGATGGAGGTAGAATTAGACAAAGCGGGAAGAATCTTGATTCCAGATTATTTAAAAGTTTACGCGCATCTTAAAAAATCTATAGCTATTGTTGGTGTTTATAACCGCATTGAGATTTGGAACGAAGAGACGTGGAATAAATACCGGAGCCAGGCCGAAAAGAACGTTGAAGACATTTCTGAAAGATTAGGAGAGCTTGGTCTTTAAAATGCATATTCCCGTTTTACAAAAAGAATTATTGAAATATCTTAATCCCCAGAAAAACGAAAACTTTGTTGATGCCACTATTGATGGAGGAGGCGATGCTTTAGCTGTTCTTCAGGAAACAGAACCCAAAGGAAAGATTCTCGGCATTGATTGGACACCGGAAGCAATAGACCGACTTAAACAAAAAATTCAAGAAACGGAACTCAAGAAGAGATTGATATTAGTTTGTGAGAATTTCGTTCATTTAAAGAAAATTGTGGTTCAGGAGAATTTTCAGGATATAGCAGGCGTTATCCTTGATCTAGGAATGTCTAATTGGCATTTAGAAGATATTCCGCGAGGCTTTAGTTTTCAGAAAGACGAAGTGTTGGATATGCGCTACAACCCGAAAGAGGATTTGAAAGCAGAAGATATTGTTAATCAATGGTCTCCGGCAAAAATAGAAAGAATTCTCAGAGAATACGGAGGAGAAAGATTTGCCCATCGATTGACCAGAGAAATTACAAAAGCCAGGCAAGTAAAGCCCATTCAAACAACTCAAGAATTAGTAGCTTTAATTGAGAGAGTTATTCCCCGAAAAGGGAAAACACATCCCGCGACTAAAACATTTCAGGCCCTAAGAATCGCCGTTAATCAAGAATTAGAAAACCTTACTCAAGTTCTGCCCCAGGCCGGAGATGTTTTAAAACCAGGAGGAAAATTAGCAGTTATTTCTTTCCATAGCTTAGAAGATAATATTGTAAAACATTTTTTCAGACAAGTAGAAAATGAGGGAAAGGGGATCATCTTAACTAAAAATCCAATTGTTCCCTCAGAGCCAGAAAAGCAACAAAATCCAAAATCAAGATCAGCCAAATTAAGAGTTATTCAAAAAAATTAAATTAATTTATATTATGATTTACTCAAATTCAGCTCTTCTTCAAAAAACAATTTTTATTACTTCGCTTGTCTTGTCTATTATATTTGTCGGTTCTTATATTGCTCAGGTGCAAAGAATTACACAGGGTTGTTATCAAACAAAGATTTATCAAAGAGAAATTAAAGATTTAGCGACGTCTGTTCAAGCTTTAGATAATCAATACCAGAGCGCTAATTCTTTGGAACAGCTTATCCCTAAAATTGAAACTCTTGGATTGGTCAAAATAGAAACGCTGGCTTATCTTGATCTTGGGACTAATCAAATGGCTGTTAAATAAAAATGTCTGTTAAACGAATTTGGTTACTTTTTGGTTTTGTCCTTTTGATCAGCATGATTTTTGCTGGTCGTCTTTTTTTTCTTCAGATTATAAAAGGGAAGTTTTATCGCGCTCTGGCCCAAGGGCAATATGAGTCTTTGGAAGAAACTCAGGGAGCACGAGGAGAAATTCTTTTTTCTAATGAAAAAAAGCTAGCGACTAATAATGAAAAAACTTTTTTGCTTTTTCCTCTTTCTAAAGTAACAGCTGATTCTCAATTAACTCAATCTTTAGAAGACATTCTCCACTTTTCTTTAAAGGATATTGAAGAGCAAAAGACCATTAAAAAAGAAATTACCGATGCTCAGGAACAGGCATTGATTTCATTAGAATCTTCTCTGCTTTCCATTGAAAAGTTAAAAGTTCGTTTCTATCCGCAAAAGGAATTAGCGGCTCATGTTGTCGGCTTTGTCGGGGGCAATAATCAAGGACAATACGGATTGGAAGAAAACTACGAAACAGAATTGAGGGGACAGCCTGGATTGTTCAAGTGGGAACATAGTCCTTTTGGATTTTTAATTTCTAATTCTGAGGATTTATCGTCTTCCCAGGTAGGCAATAATCTTGTTTTAACTATCGACTATAATATTCAATTTAAAAGCGAAAAACTTCTTCAAGAAGCCAAGGATCGATGGAATATTAACAGCGGATCCATTACTATTATAGATCCTTATACGGGAGCGGTTTTAGCTATGGCCAACTTCCCAAGTTTTGATCCTAATACTTATGCCGAGAACAGCCTGGAAAATTTTCAAAATGCGTCTGTCCAAAAGCTTTTTGAACCGGGGTCTGTTTTTAAAGCTTTTACAATGGCGGCTGGTTTAAACGAAGGGAAAATTACGCCTTTAACTTCTTACGAGGACAAGGGCTATATTGATGTTGGAGGGCCGCCAATCTATAACTATGAACACAAGGTCTACGGGAACAAAAATATGACCGAAGTCTTAGAGCAATCTATTAACACCGGGGCCGTTTTTGTGGAAGATTTATTGGGACCGGACCTATTTTGGAAATATGTTGAACGTTTTGGCTTTACCCAACCAACGAGAATAGATTTAGCTGGAGAATCTTATTCCAGCAACTTAAGTCTCAAGAATGGATACCCTCGAGACTTTGCAACGGCTTCTTTTGGCCAGGGAATTGCCGTTACTCCTATTCAATTCGTTAAGGCTTTTAGCGCTATTGTTAACAATGGGAAAATGGTCCAACCTTATATTATTAGTAAGATAATCAATCCTCAAGGAGAAGAAAAAATCACTTCAACGAAAACCGAAGAAGTTATTGCTCCCAAAACAGCAGCGCAACTAACAACGATGCTCGTTAATGTCGTTGAGAATGGCTACGGAAAACGAGCTCAAATAAAAGGTTATCAAATTGCAGGAAAAACAGGGACAGCTGAAATTCTTCTGCCAGGAGAGACAACTTATGACAAAAATCAGACCATCCAGAGTTTTGTCGGTTTCGCCCCAGCGTTAAATCCCCGTTTTTTAGCTCTCGTAAAATTAGACAATCCCGAAACACGAAGCGCTTATTATTCAGCCGCTCCTCTTTTCAGAGAATTAGCCGAATTTATTCTTCATTATTATCAAATTCCTTCTTCTCTAAACCCCTAAGCTGTGCTAAAGTATTTAGAAGAGGCCCTGTCATCTAGTGGTTTAGGATACATGGTTCTCAGCCATGTCACATGGGTTCGAATCCCATCAGGGCTACGGAAAATTTAATTTGTTTTTCTTTATTATTATATGATACTATGATGAGTTTTTCACAACTAAGTCTTGAAATTCTTAAAACATACGGTCTAAAAATCTTCTGGATTTTAATTATTTTCTTTCTGGGACGTTGGTCAATGAAACACCTCGTCGTCAAGATAGCTAAAGTTAATCGGGAGCACTTTAAAAAACATCTTCGGGGAACATCTCTTAGACGAAGCAAAACTATTGAAAACGTTGTTAATTTAGCATCTAAAATTGTACTTTACAGTATTGTTTTTCTCATGATTCTGGATCTTTTCGGTGTTAAGATCGGGCCGCTTCTAGCGGGAGCGGGAATCGCCGGCTTAGCTATTGGCTTAGGAGCTCAACGTTTATTGCAAAATTTATTTGCGGGACTCTTTATCCTCATTGACGACCAGTTTGACATCGGAGACCTCGTGAAAATAAATAATATTCAAGGAAGAGTTATTAAATTATCCATCCATTCTACGGTTCTTCAGGGAGACGATAATCGGTTGATTTACATTCCCAATGGGTTGATTAAGGAAGTGACTAATTTTTCCCAAGGAAAATCTAAAAAGATCCAAAAAAAGGACGATTCTATCAAAAAATCTTCTAAAAATCGCTCTTCTCATTAATATTTTTTCATTTAATGATGAGCATTGATTTGTGGATATTAGCTAGTTTGTTTTTCGTTTTATTGAGTATTTTAATCTTTTTTCTGGTCAAATCTTTGTCAAAAATTTCAGAGATTCGAGACTTGAGAGAAACATTAAACTTGATGCAACAGGATATTCATCAAGGATTAGATTCGCGCCAACAAGAATTAAAAGAGACGTTAAAGCAAACTTCTGAATCCTACTTAAGGATGCAGAAAGAATTAGGTCGTTTGCAAGAGATAGGCCGAGATATGAAAGGATTGCAAGAAGTTCTTCGGTCGCCTAAGCTGCGGGGTAATCTTGGCGAACAAGTTATGAAAGACCTTTTGGAAGAGATTATACCTAAAGGGAGAATTAGCTGTCAGTATTATTTTCAAAGTGGGGAAGCCGTCGATGCTATTTTAAAAACAGAAAATGGGTTAATTCCTATTGATTCTAAATATTCTCTGGAGTCATTCCGCATGATGAAAAAAGCCAGTGAAGACGATAAACCGCAATGGAAAAGAAAGTTCAAAAGCGACATTCAAAGACATATTAAGAGCATTGCTCAAAAATATATTAGACCCGATGAGGGAACAGTAGATTTTGCCGTTATGTATCTTCCTTCCGAAAGCGTTTACTATGAAATTTTAATCAATCACCCTGATATTCTAGAATACAGCTACCAGCAAAGAATTTATTTAGTTTCGCCTAATACTTTCTATTACTTTTTAAAAGTAATTATGGTAGGATTAGAAGGAGCCAAGATTGAAGAAGTGGCTCGGGGTGTTTTAAGGGGAGTTCAATCATTGCAATTAAAAACTGACAAGTTAGGAAAGCGCCTCCAAGTATTATTTGGCCATGTAGGACGGGCTTATTCCACTTCAGCAAAGGTCAATCAAGAATATCAACAACTAACAAATAACATAAGACAGATTCGGTTGCTAAAACCCGAACCGCCGAAGAAAATAAAAGAATAATATGTTTGCCGTCATTAAAACAGGGGGAAAACAATATCTGGTTTCCCCAGGAGAACAATTAAAAATTGAAAAACTCCCCGATAAAAAAGAAGGGGAGAAAGTTACTTTTTCCGAAATTCTTTTAGCTTTTGATCTCAAAGAGAAAGAATTTAAAATTGGTACTCCTTTTTTGAAAGGAGCGAAAGTCACCGGAGAAATTGTCGAAAAAGGTAAAGAGAAAAAAGTGATTATCTTTAAGTATCGAGCTAAAAAGAGATATCATAAAAAACAAGGACATCGTCAACCCTTTAACCGAGTGAAAATTATAGATATTAAAGTCTGATTATTCTCGTTCTTGCAACGCTTGCCTTAATGTTTCTTGGTCGGCGTATTCTAGTTCGCTACCGAGGGGCAACCCTTGGCGAATATGAGTAATCTTAATGGGAAAGGGCTCAAGCAAATTTTCCAAGTAAGAGCGGAGAGCTTGACCTTCAGCCGTATAATTGACCGCCAAAACAACTTCCTTAATTTTCGGGGAAGTCTTTTTGATTTTAGCCACTAGTTTTTTGGCTTTTTTAGAAGAATCTTTTCGCTTAAACCATGACTCTGCTGGTCCAATGAGAAAATAAAGACCTCGGTAGGATGCGGTGGCTTCGACAGAGTAAAGGTCTGTTTCTTTCTCGACAACGCAAAGAAGATGAGAATTACGGGTAGAATCACGACAGATGGGGCATTGCTTTTCTTCTTTATGAGTAGGATTAAAAGGAGCAAAACATTCCGAGCAAAGTTTTATTTTTTTTAGGCCTTGAAGACCTTTAATCAAAGAATCAACTTGACGATGATCTTGATGCAGTAAGTAAAAGATGTAACGGGTAGCCATTCTGGGTCCCACTCCGGGCAAAGACGAAAACTGTTTAATCAGTTCCTGAATAGTTCTAGGTAGCATTTTCTTCTTCTTGTTGCTCTAAATCACGGAAACTGACGTAGGGAGCATCAAAATAAAGCTTAACCTGCCCGACTGGCCCATTACGGTGCTTGGCTATCATAATTTCAGCTATATTCTCCGGAGCCGGATTTTCTCGGTAAAGGTCCTCTCGGTAGATAAAAGCGACAACGTCTGCGTCTTGTTCAATAGAACCACTATCCCGAAGATCTGATAGGCGAGGCCGGTGGGGAGTCCGCTGTTCAACTGCTCGAGAAAGCTGAGAAAGTACCAGAACCGGAACTTTTAATTCTTTGGCTAATGATTTTAAGTCTCGAGAATTTTCAGTTACTTGTTGAACGAGACTTAAAGAAGGATTGGTGGGTTGCATTAGCTGTAGATAATCGACGATTAACAGCCCTAAGCCGTAGCTGGATTGTAGCCTCCGAGCCATAGCTCTCATCTGAAGAACATTGGTTCCTGAAGAATCATCCACAAAAATAGGAGCTTCGGCGAGTAGTCCTAGAGCCGATTGAATATGGGTAAAATCATTATCTTCTCCCTGGTCGGAAAGTTTGCCTGTTCGCAATCGCCAAAGGTCAACGTTGGCCTGGGACGCAATGAGACGGTCAATAATTTGATCTTCTGACATTTCTAAACTAAAGATGCCAACGGGAATTTTCTCATAAACCGCTACATGTCGGGCAATATCTAAAGCCAAAGCACTTTTCCCCATACTGGGACGAGCGGCTAAAATAAATAAATCAGATTTTTGCAGACCCGCTAGAAGATTGTCTAATTTTCTAAATCCTGTCGGTATTCCTCGCAGTTTGCCTCTTTGCTTGGAAAGTTCATCAATACGGTCCCAAGTATCTTCCAATCTGTCCTTTAGAGGAGAAAATTGCTGGCTGAGAGATTTTTGGGCAATTTGAAAAATTCTTTTTTCAGCTTGGTCAATTAAAATATCCGAGTCTTTTGATTCGTCAAAAGCAAGAGACTGAATATCATAAGAAGCGCTAATAAGATCTCTAAGAATACGCTTCTTTTGAACAATTTTAGCGTAGCTAAGAATATTGCTCGCGGTCGGCACAGAGTTAATTAAGCTAGAAAGATAAGCCTGTCCTCCAATGTCTTTTAATTGTTTTTTTTCTTTTAACAGATTAGCAACGCTCAAAATATCAATAGGAACATTGTCTCGGAAAAGGTCAATAATCGTTTGAAAAATCTTTTGATGCTGAGGAACATAGAAATCTCTTTCGACCAGAGAATCAGCTACTTTTAGTATTGATTTTTGGTCTAACATTAAACTGCCCAAGAGGCTTTTTTCAGCATCGATATTCTGAGGAGGAAGTTGATTGGAGGATAATTTTTTAATCATGGTCTGTTTTTATTCTACTTGAAATCATGAGGAAAAACAACTTAGTCTAAATGCAAAGGAAAAATACGAGGACCGTAAACAGTATCTTCTACTTGATAGCCAAGAATTTTAATTCTTTCCCGAAGACGATCGGCCTCTTTCCATTCCTTTTCCTGCCGTTTTGATTCTCTTTCTTCAACAAGCTGTTGGACGACCGTTGGAATTTTTATTTTTTGGGAAGCTTTTCCATGAATCTCTAAGCCTAAGACCTTGTCGAATTGAGAAAGAAGTTGATAAGCTTTTTCGGCTTGGCGAGGAACAAGTTTCTGCTGATCCATTAATTTATCTAAATCTTTCATAAAATCAAAGAGAGAAGCCAAGGCCCGAGGCGTATTGAGATTATCCGCTAAGGCCTCTTGAAAATTCTTTTGATATGACGCAAATTTTTTCTGGTCGTCCAGAATAATTTCCCATGGGTTTTCTGTTTTTAATAAATCTTTTTCTTGAGAAAGAATATCCTTTTCTTCCCGAGAGAGTATTAAAAGTCGGCGGGCAAAGTGATAAATTTTTTCCAGACCATGCTGAGATTGTTCAAGGGCGGGCCAGCTGAAGTTCTGCTTGCTTTGATAATGAGCCGAAAAGATAAGCAGTCGAAAGGCGAGGGGATGATACCCCTTGTCTTTAAGGTCTTCTAATATATAGAAATTATGGGCTGATTTAGCCATTTTCTCTTCTTGCATTTGGAGAAATTCAACGTGAATCCAGTAATGAGCTAAAGGAACGCCATAGGCGGCTTCAGATTGAGTAATTTCATTCTCATGATGAACGCTAATATGATCCACGCCCCCGGTGTGAATGTCAAAAGGCTGTCCTAGATATTTCGTCGAAAGGACAGAGCATTCAATATGCCAACCGGGAAATCCTTTGCCCCAGGGAGAATCCCATTCCTGCTGTCTTTTTTTGTCGATCGGAGAAAATTTCCAAAGGGCAAAATCAGTAGGGTGTTTTTTCCCTTTCGCCATCTTAACTCTGGCTCCAGGCTTTTTGTCGCTTAATTTTTGTCCGGATAATTTTCCGTAAGCAGAAAATTTGGACGTGTCAAAGTAAACTCCGTCTTCAATAAGATAAGCATATCCCTTCTTTTCTAGGATTTTGATGAGATTAATCATTTCGGGAATATGTTCTGTTGCTCGGGGAAGAACAGTCGGAGAGAGAATATTCAAAAGACGGCCATCTTTTAAAAAGGCTTGAAGATAAAATTCTGTAATTTCTTTAGCTGTCTTTTGCTCTGAACGAGCCGTTTTTTCAATCTTGTCTTCTCCGGTGTCTTCATCAGAAGTCAAATGGCCGACATCGGTAATATTCATAACGTTTTTAACTTGGTAGCTAAAATATTCCAAGGTTCGGTGAAGAAAATCAGCTATTAAAAAGCTCCGCCAGTTGCCGATATGGGCATAATTATAGACAGTTGGTCCGCAACTATACATCGTCACCTGCGGAGGCTTAATGGGCTGGAAAACCTCTTTCTTCCGTGTAAGAGTGTTAAATAATTTCAATTTCATTCTAAAGTTAAGTTTAATCCATTCTCTTCCAATTGTCCAAGCTTGTTTTAAGCAAAGATTATTGTTAAAATGTTTACATCAAATTAGTAAGTTTCAAAATTTATTAAAATTGTGAGTAATTTAGCCCTTTATCGAAAATATCGGCCTAAAACCTTTGCCGAGGTTGTCGGACAAGAGCATATTGTCCGTATTTTAACGGGTGCTTTAACGCAAGATATAGTTTCTCATGCTTATCTTTTTGCGGGACCTAAAGGGACTGGGAAAACAACCGTGGCCCGGCTTTTAGCTAAAGCTCTTAATTGCCAAAATCGTAAAGAACATGACTATGAACCTTGTAATAAATGTGAATCATGCCGAGAGATTAACGAAGGCCGGTCTATTGATTTGATAGAAATTGACGCAGCTTCAAACAGGGGAATTGATGAGATTCGCCAATTGAAAGAAGATATTAGGTTTGTTCCCGTCAAATCAAAATACAAGGTTTTTATCATTGATGAAAGTCATCAACTCACCAAGTATGCTTCCGATGCACTTTTAAAAACTCTTGAGGAGCCACCGGCTCATGCTGTTTTCATTTTAGCAACAACAGAACTGAATAAGATGGAATCAACTATTATTTCCCGCTGCCAGAAATTTGATTTCCATCTTCTAACTAATGACCAAGTTAGAAAAAAGTTGGAGATGATTCTGAAGGGAGAAAAGGTTAAGGCAGAAACTAATGCTCTTTCCATGATTATTCAAAACGCTCAAGGGGCTCTCCGGAATGCAGAAAGTCTTTTAGATGAATGTCTGGTTTTAGCTTCTGTAGAAAAGCATCCAAAGATTACCGTTGGCCAAGTCCAAAATCTATTAGGATTAGTTGAGCCAGAAACTAT
>Ga0075125_10001627_pt1 | contig 10925 bp, 14 predicted proteins | sample AntAceMetag02UKN_FD_69810 | JGI IMG/M metagenome (GOLD analysis project Ga0075125, IMG submission 69810) | Saline lake microbial communities from Ace Lake, Antarctica - Antarctic Ace Lake Metagenome 02UKN | ecosystem: Environmental > Aquatic > Non-marine Saline and Alkaline > Saline | place... | reverse complement strand
ACCTCACACTCTTTAATATTTATTGGTAAATCGGTAAGTCCATTAGAATTAACACCAGTGAAAATCTCATAAGGTTTACCATCTTTAAGTCCAACAACTGCAATCCATTTCTCCAAACTATTTTGGAATCTATGAATTTCACCTTTAAGTCTTTTTCCTCTTTTAGAAGCATTATTCTCTTCATAGACTTCCATATTCTCTTCTTTTTGTGAAACCAATACGCCATTACGACTACCTTCACGATAAACAGTAATACCTTTTAGTCCGTGTTTCCATGCCTCGATATAGATTTCACCGACCTTTTCAATTGGGACATCCTCCGGTAAATTAATTGTTGAACTTATTGAATGTGTTACATATTTTTGAACTATTGATTGGATTCCAATTCTTTTAATCCAATCAATTTTAGATGCTGTTGAATCAACATATGGACTACTAGTATACGCAACATCCACGTCATTAATATCATTTAAATTTAACCATTGTTTTACTCTATAATGTAAAACATTAAATTCAGTCCAAGCATCACCCATCTCATCAACAAAATCAATCTTAGGATCGGGTTCATTAATATTAATTTTTTTTCTTCGTTTATATCCGATTTGAAATAATGGTTCAATTCCTGATGTGGTTTGCGTTAAAATGCTTAATGAGCCAGTAGGTGCGACAGTACTAATTGATATGTTTCTTCTACCAAATTTCATCATTCTATCATATAGTTCAGGATATTCATTTTTCATCATTAATACGAAATCTGATTTGTTTTCATGGACAGGGTTAAAATCTTCGAATTTTCCTCTTTGTATGGACATATCAATGGATGAATCGAATTCTGCAATGAATTTAGTTTCCATTATTTTTTTAACTAATTGAATTCCTTCATCTGAATCATAATTAAAATTCATTGCAGCAAGAGCATCACCTAAAGCAGTAAATCCTAATCCAGTTCTTCTACCAGATTTACCTTTATTATATAAATTTTCCCATGTGTCTATTTCAACTTGTTTAATATTATCTGGTTCTGGGTCTGATTTTATTTTATTTAGAATTTTTTCCACAGCATTTAATTCTAAATCAACCAAATCATCAATTAATCTTTGTGCCTCATATGTTATCTCATACAGCTTTTCATAATTAAAACTAGCATCCTTAGTAAATGGATTTTCAACACACCCAAAAAAATTAACAATCATTAAACGACAACTATCATCATTCATTGCGATCTCAGAACAAGGGTTCGTACTAATATTTTCCCAATTAGGGTAAATTGATGATGTCGAATATTTATGTTGCCTGTCTTTGAAGATGAGTCCGGGTTCGGCTGATTGATGTGCTGATTTTATAATTTCATTCCATAATTTAGAAGCACTTATCGTTTTAGTAAATTTAGCATCATTAATTTCAGAATCAACAGGAAATCTTAAAACGTACTCCTCATTGTTTTGTATCGCTAACATAAAATCATCCCTCAATTGGATTGAAATGTTTGCACCCGTTACTTTTTTTAAATCTCTTTTAATTTTAATGAAATCAATTATGTCTGGATGTCTAATATCAATCGATATCATGAGTGCCCCTCTTCTCGATCCTTGCCCCACCTCACGAGTCGTATTTGAAAATCGTTCCATAAATGATATTGCACCTGTTGATGTTTTAGCTGCATTTGTAACCTTGGAACTGCTTGGTCTTAAACTACTTATATCAATTCCGGCTCCACAGCGTCTCTTAAATAATTGTGCTAATTGTTGGTCAGAATACATGATACCACCATAACTATCATGTGGTCTTGGTATTACCACACAATTGGATAAAGACCCAATAACATCATTATTTCCTAACATATTCATAATTGAACCTTGTGGTGAAATATATTTAAAATTTTTGAAATAATTAAATATATTTTCTTTATTTAATTCGTTTCGTTTCTTACCATAATTAGATAAATTATCATTATACTTATTATTATAATTATTCTCAACCTCACTAAATTTATTCGCAAGTCTCCAATGCATGTCATCTGGAGTAAGTTCATAATAATTATTTTCGTCTTTTAAACAGTATTTCGACATCCAGACATCTGTTGCCAGTGTGTCTCCGTTAAAATATTCTAATGTTGCGATTTCGACTTGTTGTTTTGTGTAGGTTTTAGTTTGAGTTTTCTCGGAAATTTGAGTCATATAAATAATAATTTTTTATAGTTTTTATTGTTGCAAATATATGCTTTGGTTACGATAAATACAAGGAAAATTTAAAAAACCGTGATATTTTTCGCATATTTTTTAATTAAAATATCTTAAATTTTTAACGTTTTCACACATAGGTATTTAAAGAAAAAGGGAAGCAAAACACTTCCCCTCCCCAAAAAAAAACAGAAATTGATACAAAACAGAAAAATTCTTAATCATCCACAGTTACATCACTTGTTGTATTTCCATCACCGAATGTAACACTATCTATGTTATTCACTGCGCCTGATAGGTCATCCTTTTCATCATCTTCATCAAGGTCATCGATAAGTGATTTTGAATCGGCTGCGAATGTAGCACTTGAGACACTCATGCCACGATAACTTGATGTTACGTCACTGAGTTTCGCACTCATTTTCCCAACACCATCCATCGTTGCGGTATATGTAAATGTATTAGCTCCAGATATTCCAAAACTTTGACCAGCAGCGAATGCGTCTTGGTTTGCAGCGAGATAAATGAAATTCCAATCATTCTTCTCACAGTCTTTAATAAGTGTTTTAATTTGGTCCTGAGTATATTCCTCACTAGCATTCTCCCAGCCATCAGTCACGACACAAACCAATACTTTATTCGGTCTGTCACTCTTCTTCATATCACCAATATTTGCCTTATCGGTGTTGATGGTCTTACCAACAGCATCATAAAGTGCCGTTGTTCCTCTTGCGAACCATTGTTTCTTAGTAATATCTTTTACTTCTTTGATATCAACATTATCATAAAGTAATTCATATTTATCATCAAAAAGCGCAACGGTAATTGTTGCGTCATCAGGTAATTCTCTTTGTTGTTGTAGAAAGGTATTGAATCCACCAATACTATCTTCCATGATATTCGACATTGAACCACTACGGTCAAGAACACAAATAATGTGTGTTTTCTCGCCAGTTGGTTCTGATGTTACCGTAGTAACGGTTGTGACAGTTGTTTTAATTGTTTTCTTTTTAGCCATTTATACATAAGCATTAAAATTTAAAGTTATTTTAAACAAATATAAAACCTTTTTAATTAAGATGCAAGCTATTTTAATTTAATCCAGATAAAAATAATTAGAACTATTTAAAATGACGTTTTACATTCGATAAGTCAGGTTAATCCTGACCTAGTTACTATGAAACATCATTAGTCCATAGAGAGGGATTGGGGACCGCATTTGACCGCTTTGCTACCTACCCATTATGTTCCAAATTACCAAATTTTTCATTGATTTGGAACACCATTACTTACGTTCACAGAACTATAGTCACTCGAAAGTTCTTGACCTGCTAATCGTACTGTTACGCTACAACTAACATATCGACTCTCACATTCATAACTATCGCTCATGTCAACAATTACTTCCAGATTTTCACGTAGAAAATCAATTATATCTTCACTATCCATCATTTCAATATTTAGTGCCCTCGGTTGGAATCGGACCGATTTGTCCCTGTGCGGCATTTTTTGTCCAGTTTATTATGGTAAAAACTGGACAAATTATTTGTTCTGTCCTTAGTCGTTAGTGGGATTGATAGTTTCCACCTATTACTATTTTCAGAACTATGTGACTCTGGTGGGTCCTGACCCCACGACCTATGCATTAAAAGTGCATGGCTCTACCAACTGAGCTACAGAGTCATATTATAATTTCAAATAACTGTTTTTCATAAAACCTGTGAGGTATTAATCGTTTTTCACAGGTAATAACTGTTTTTCACTAACTAATCAGGGTTGTCAACAGTTCAAGAAAATCTATGTAAAACTAAGAAAACATAATTAAAACCATATGAAAATAAATAACGGTTCTTCTGGTGAATATAAAGTCATTACTATTTATATCGTCCCTTTAGACATATGCCTCCCGATTCTCATAAGAGTCTTCTTATAAGATTTATAAAGATAATATGTGCTAAAAGTTGTCATTTTTTCTATTTGTTAAATTTGTGTTTACAAAACTATATAATAAATACGAAATAAACAAGGAAATATTACAGTTTTTTTATAATTATTTACGTCCTCTTCTCCATCCATTTAATAACTGTACATTTAAATCGCTAATATTAATCGATTTACACACATCATTTTTAATTATCCAACAACTTCCTTTTCTTGATGGTGCTTTAATTTTTCTTTGTTTTGCTGAAATACTCATTATTTTTTTCGATTCTTCAGAGATAATATAAATACTAGCACAATATAAACAGGACTAGTTGTTTTCCAAATCATTTATCTTATTTCTAGAAAACGGTTTGCTGTACACTGGTCTTACCATTTTCCAAATGATTTTAGAGTAAGCTCTCTTATCATACAGTCTAAACAAAATCGAACGATGTTCAGTTAACTTTGCTTGTTCTGCAAATAATGAACGGTCTTTGATATCATTAATATGATAGATTCTAACGAATTCCAATAATGCCTGTCTTTCGATATCTTGGTATTTACCTTCTATCTTTCCAACAGTTTTCTTCAACCAGTCATAGAATTCATCAGGAACTCTATCAAGTAATTCTTCAAATTCATAATTATCTCTTAAGTGTTCCCAAACCGTTAAGTTGGAAACGTTTGTGAGAATACCATGTAATCTAACATATTCACTAAACTTCCACTTAAACCTGAAGTCACCATCACGGAAAACATATCCTTCTTTATTCTCAACTTCTTCAAGTGCTTGAAGGTCTTTAGCGTTCTTAATATCCTTAAAATCAAATACCTTCACAACAGTGAATAAATCAGAATATTCTTTAACTAAATCAGCTTGAGCAAATTCAAACCCAATGAAAGTTTTAATTTTCGCAAGTAAAACTAATTCTTCTCTATCTCCATAATCCACTACAATTCTATTTCTTCCACCCATTTTAAATGTTTTTACAATTATTAAAATACCATCTATGCATTATAGTTATAAATAATGTTAACATTTATTCCTAAACATTAATAGATTATTTCAAATAAGTACGTGCAATTTTTATCAAGTTTCTCGGTTTTGGTTCCAATCATCTTTCTGGCTTCAATTGACTGTTCTGATATGAACGAACCTCTTGAAGCCACAATCCATTCCATATGTAGTTTGTAATAGAAGACAATTATTAATGAACCATCCATCTTTTCATAAACCACATATGGTTTAGTCAAATCAATCTCACCTGCCTCGTGTTCTTGGTAGTTCTTGAACTTCTGAAATGGCCTAGCAAGAATATTACCTTCAGCATCAACTACCATTCCACGGCAAGCCATAGTATACTCATCCCAAAACTTCTTTGATTGAGCTTTAGGACTGTAATTAAGAATCCAGATATCGTATTCTGGATGCTTGTTTGCAATAATAAGATTGTTGTCAATGTATTCGTTTAATACGACCCAATCAACTTTTACTAATTTTTCCATTATTAGTTATTATAATTAATTCCGTTTTTCTCACAATATTCTTCATGATTCTTCATTACTTCAGCCAAATCATCATCAATTATCATTATCTCTTTCGCCAAATACCATAATCCTCCTTGATTTTCCGGTCTTTGAACTTCTGTATAGTCTTCAATCATTACTTTTCTCCAAACCCGGACTTCACCTGATTTTAATTTCATTTTAAGATGAGGTGCACTGGGTTCTGCTGTGCAATGCCAACCCGGTCTTTCAGCAAAACCTTTTGTCGGATAGTTCTCAGCACTCATCCATATCCCATATGGTAAATTTCTGGTTTTATTAATAAATAACGAAGTAATTCTATTATCTTTCGTTATCCTAAATAACTTATACGCAATCTTTGCCATTTTGTTACAATTATCTGATTATTAATTATTACAAAGATATGAAAGTATTTCTAACTTCCCAGAGTATTTATATAAAATTGTCGCATTAATGGAAATTAAGAACATTATTAAAGAAGAACTCCATACCCTACTCAAAGAAGGGTATGTAATGGAACACGATAACTTCAAGTTTCAACAAAAAATAGAGAATCCAGTATTCAATAACTTCCAAAGTTTTTCTGGTGACCATGATGTTGATGTCCTTGAGTCAGATATCTATGTTAACTGGCGTATCGGATTTGTGTTAGATGAAAGGGGTGTTGAGAAATTCAAAGCACAAGTTGATAGTGTTGAAGGCACATATAAGGTTGAACTTCGTGATAAACAAAGTGATGAAGTTAGTCAAGAACTCGATAAGAATATCGCTGAAAATAATTGGAGATTTCAAATATTGGATGCTAATCTGATTCTAGGCGGCTTCCTCTATATCGAAAATCTAACATTTGATTTCGCAACTCAAATTTGTAATGTAGAATTCTTTGACACTATGACTCAATAATTCTATTGGAATGAAAAAAGTGATAAACATAATCTTAGAAGAAATTCAGAATTTTCATGATTGTTTATTGAATGAATCAATAAGTGACATTATGTATCACTTCACATATGCACATAAACTTTACGGTATTTTAAAATCGAATGAGATATTATTATCTCCAAGTTTTATTAATCCATCAGATTCAAAATCAAAAAACTTATATTTTCTATCATTAAGCACATCAAGAAGTTTACGTGTTGGGTTTGGCGCATCAATGGGTACAAATCAAGTTGCTAGACTAACTATGAACGGTAGAGCATTAAATCAGAACTATAAATCTCAAGCAGTTGATTATTGGGGACATACACGAGACCCTAAAAAATCTGAAGTGGATAATATGTCAAGATATGATGAATTAGAAGAAAGAATATTAACCGATAAAGATAAAATCGAACCCGCTAATAGATATATTAGTGTTATTGAGATTTTAAATCCTGATACCAATCAAGCATCTGCATTAAAAAAATTGTGTGATGATTTAAATATTAAATTTTATGCATATGATAATGCCGATTATTTTAATGGTTCAATTAAAACAAAAGCAATAAATGTTGAGGCACTTGAGGGTGAGATTGATGCATCTTCTGTTGGAATTAAAAGTGATTTATTTGAAATCATTGCGTATCTAACATTCAAAGATGATGAATTAAAACAAAAAATATATAGTACATTAACTAAATCTAATATCGATATAGAATCGATAAAAAAAAGAGTAGATGAAATTCAAGAATCTAAACTTAATTACTATTTAAGAGTTGGTGATGATTTTCATATTACTGATTTAGGTAATTCAATACGAGCAACACTACATAATAATCAAAGTTCCACTAATAAAATCATGCGTTACGTGATTAGAGAATTTGGTATTGATATGAAAAAGAATAATATTACTTCAATTAAAGCTTATTTGAATTATAAAGTTTGGAAAGGTAAAAAACCACAAAAACAATTTAATGAAGAATTTAATAATAAAATTTTAATTTTTATTAATAAGAAGTATCAAGATGAATTAAAAGAATTAAAAGAATATCGTTATTGGGGTCAAGTTGGTGATGAATATTATGATAATATTTACGATTACCCACCAATAAAAAATCTATTAGACTCTAAAATTGAACAATTAAAGAAATTTTACAGTAAATATATTTTAAATAATAATGATATGTTTAAATATTCCTTTTACATTGGTAGTGATGAAGCCACTAAAGAATTAAATCTTGGGCGTTTTTCTGATGATAAATATGACCCTCAATTTGATTCTGTATTAAATGGTGTTGATGGTGGAAATCGAGGTAGAGAAGGAAATGATTTGGTTCAAACATTAAGATTTATTATTCAAGATGTTAATTCCTTTACTGATGATGAAATACAAAAAATTCAAACCGAATATCAAAACCAATTTAAATAACGTATTGGTGTTTCAGTAGCGATAAAGATTCGAACTTTCGGTCTCCCCTTTATGAAGGTGGTGCTTTGCCAACTAAGCTACATCGCCATGAATTGATATTACCATTTAATATCAATATAAACATTATTATTCCAACGTGATTTTTCTCTAGTAATCACAATAGGTTTTTCCATCCATTGTTTCCGGTTCTTAGAAACTAGTTTCCAATTCGGGAATCTGGTATTTGTGCCTTTTCTTTTACCACAACATGTTTCCATGTCATCATAAACGATACCACCGTACCATTTAGTTGTTCTATTTTCATTGCGATGATAACCGCAATACGAACAGTGAATCTTGCCTGTTCTTTCGAGGTGCAGTTTATATGCACGATTAAATTCACCACGATTAGCGGTGTTCTTAACTACTTCTTTATTTCTTCTCATTTCCTTGTAATAGCATGTGAGCTACTTACAAGGCGTAAAGGATTTTTTTCATTTTAATTGTTTTAATCAAGGCTAATGTCATGTTTTAAACACCAATAGTCAAGGCTAAGTGCTTTCCACATCCAAAATTCGAATGCCTCATCATGTCCGATTTCTATGGCTATTTGAAGCATAACATACATGAAATCAGCTAGTTTTTGTAGCATCTTATTCCTTCTGGCTTTTAGTTTATTGTTCATTAGTCTCATATAAATACTTGTTGTGGCTCAAATATAGTTAAAAATGAGCTTTATTCCTAGTCTTTTTTTGAGCTACGTTGTGCCTTAACCACAAGTCCGAATACAATGCCAGCACATTCACCATTTCATCACTTGGAGTTTCTTCTTATTACTTTCTTGTAGTTGATTTTCTTCCTCTCGGCTTTCCTAACCCGTTTCCCACAACAATCTTCTTTGGGTAATGTTCTGCCTTTAATTATCTTAGCCATCGAGTTCTTTTTCAATCTTAGCTAAATCTTTGGTTATTTTCTTTAGGTTATGAAACCAACAACTCCACATCAAAACCGTGTACCTAGCTTCATAACCGTCACGATAAGCGTGATATTCAACAACATTAACCTCAAATTCAATCATACCATATTTTAATATGGCTTTCACGACAGCCTTTAAGTATTTTTTATTTTTACAGGTTACTTCAAGTTCCCAACTTTGGGCATTGGATTTCTCGTCTACGTTAATCATATCTTTTTATTTTAATAAGTAAAGTTCCCAAATCCATCTTTATCTTTCTGTACCATAATGCCGTCATCAACTAGACTCTGCTTCGCTTTATCTAGCACAAGACAACAGATATTCCCTTGGTCTAACTTATGATATTCAAGAAATTCTAGACGAACATTTTTAGACGATAAATCAAGAATAATGTTTGCCTCAAAACGAAATTTTTTCGCAATCTCTATTTTAATCGCTTTTCTACATTTCTTTCTTAGTCCCATTTTTTATATATATATATATTTAATTAAAAGTCTAGTGGCGAGACTTGAACTCATGTTACCGATTTTCACCGATGTTGGGAACCACACCCGCCTTTGTTTATTTGTAACAATACCACTAAACTTTATATCCCACATAACGGTATTGGTTTAAAGTCTTCAATTTCAGTTACAGATACTGTCACATATTTCGTTTTGTTTGTATTTGGGATATGTCCATAAAACGAAAGCATTGACCAGTCATTACAACCAGTATCACAACCCACCTCAAATCTATAACCAAACGTCTCTGATAATTGTTTCACTATTTCTTCTTTTTTCATAACATTTATTTAGTAGCGAAAATGGGATTCGAACCCACACGGACAACTGCCCACTGCATTTGAGTTGCTCTTTTTGAAGCACTAAGTGCAGTGTGTCTACCAATTCCACCACTTCGCCATTATTGTGGTCATACCTGTAATAATAATCTTAAATCCTCTTTATTATAAATTCTCGTTATTGTTCCCTGTCCATGTATATGTTGGATATAAAATCCTTTAAACAGGTGTACTGAGTTTGCGAAATCACAATCAATTTCATTAACGATGATTGATTCGTGATTATCCACCACATATCCAATCACAAAAGCCAGTTTGTTGTTTGGGTGTGGCTGATAACCTTTATGGTAACAATTCTCAATATACTCATCACCATGTTCAAAAAGTAATCTATACATTAACTTATCGAAATCATTTGTTTCTAACCAAGTCTCAAAACGTCTGTAACGTTTCTCATCCAATGCCTCTTTATCTGCAATTTTCTGGAAATACTTCTCCATTGATGCCTTTCCTTCTGGCGATGCTAGATGCTCTCTCAAATTTTCTACCATACTCATTATTTCCAATTTATTATAGTTAATAAGGTGGTGACTTTCTTAAAGTAATCGGTCTGTGAGTCGAACACAAATACCATCCAATTCTTTGATAACCTTCCCCATGAAGTCCAGTTACCCACAGTATTTATATTAAACATAATACTGTGGGTAACTGGAAAAATGTGGTGGAGGTGGGGAGCATCGATTCTCCCGTCCATACATGCTGTAAATCAGTCTTCTACAAGTTTAGGATAAGGTTTTCTAACCTTCCAAAAATATCAACCTCTTCTTATCAGTGTAGTTGCATAACTGACTCAGTTTACCCTACTGAGGGAGGCGTTCTTTGCTTTCTTTATTGCTTCCTATGCTACAAGTGCGAGTTCAGCGTCTCTCGCAAATACGCTTTCACCTCTCGTAAGAGATGTTGGAATAGACATTACGTCTTCACTTATTGTTTTGAACCTTTTTTACGTAGTCCGATTCAACTACGACTTGCTTCTCTCATTGACCATCACGCTGTCAAATCCAAGTCACCGTTCAAAAAAATCTAAGAAAAACTATGTTTCTTACTTTTTTCTTCTTGTCTCAACCAATCGATGTTATGATTGTCCTCAAGCGTAAATTCGGCAGAACGGCTACCTATTTTAATTATTTTATCAGAAATTAATATTCT
>Ga0075125_10001618_pt1 | contig 10962 bp, 15 predicted proteins | sample AntAceMetag02UKN_FD_69810 | JGI IMG/M metagenome (GOLD analysis project Ga0075125, IMG submission 69810) | Saline lake microbial communities from Ace Lake, Antarctica - Antarctic Ace Lake Metagenome 02UKN | ecosystem: Environmental > Aquatic > Non-marine Saline and Alkaline > Saline | place... | reverse complement strand
TAATGGGGTTGTTGATAATAAGTAGAATCTTGGTTCTAGTGTTCCTGAAAATAATATTATTGCTAATATGATTATTGCTATTATCATTATTGTTTTCTTATCTTTCTTTTTCAATTGTATTCACCTTATTATAAAATCATAATCAAAAGTATTAAATATCGGTCTCTTCCTAATCATTTCAACTTCTTCTTTATTACCTCTTTCCGCCATAACTCTTTCTTCCTTTGTTTTCTTCTTCTCTTTCCGATTGAATTATTTTTCTACTCATTTTTTTTGTGCCATGAATTGGTATCTTGATAATATGCTATTAAGATTTTTTTTGTTGAATAATAAACTTACAGGTGTTGCTATCCAAATAGCTATAACTACTGAACTTGAAAAAATTTCTTTTGTGAAAATCATAGCAGGAGTGATTAATCCAAATAATAAACTTAATGAAACGGCTACTACTATTGAAACTGATAAGCTAACAATAAATTCATAATTTAATTTTCTTGTTCTGTGACCATTAAACCCTCGCCATAAAAAAAATAACCATACACTGGTGATTAGCATTCCTGCTAGATAAGATATGGCTATAGGGTCCGTTCTTAAAGCAAAGAAAAATAGTACGCTTCCGAAAGCTCCTATAAAACTTTGCTTTATATCTGTTAGTAAAGTATCTTGTTTCATTTTTAGTTCTTTTTTATCTTCTTTTTCCGCTTATCATTAGGAAGTATCCTGATGCAATAAATATTAATCCTAAAATCCAATTAGGAATTATTGTGCAATTAATTTTTGCTAATAATACTATTCCATAAGCTCCTGTTATTAATCCTAAAAAAAGTTTTACTCCATTTTTTTGCATTGTTCCTCGTCTTAACATTTTATATCATCTCATTTAAGGTTTTATCTTATTTACTAGTCCTAGACCGTTATTGTCTAGTCCTGCATAATTATCTTTTTGACAGCTTGATGCATATGAATAACTGTCACTTATACATATGTGTTTTTTATCATCGTTATCAGGATATAGTTCTACATGATAATCATAACAGTCTGTGTTCGCTATTGTTCCTGTTGTTGCCTCAATAGCAATCCATCCTTTGTTTTCATCCCATGCCATAACCCATGCGTGTAATCCTCCGCTTCTACTGAAGGTTTCTTGTTCATTAGTTATAATTGTTAATTCTGATGTTCTCGGAGCAGTCATTCCTATGCTTTGTAATCCTCCACATGAACTTTTTTTTATTACGCATCCACCTGCAGGAACACTTGCAATTCCCATACTTCTTAATACGCTTATTAAACTTATGCTTTGAGTATCGCATTGGCCAAGGCCGCTAATAATAATGTTTGGCGCAGTTCCATCATAACATTTGTCATCTGATTCTCCGTAAACATATTTTATTTTTTCATAAATTTTTCTTGCGCTTAAAATTATTGCTTCTTCACTATTTGTTGAATGTCTTCTTACGTCATCACTTATTTCAGCTATTATTTCGTTATGATAATCATAGTATTCAGTGTTGGTTGTGAACTCTAAATATTTATCTTTTCCTAGTTCAGTATTTGCTGTGTCTGAATAATCTCTTTGCCAATTAACGAATCCTTCATCATCGAGTTGTTGTAAATCAATTTTTAGTGATTTTTCATTATTAAAACTTTTATTAGCAACCAAAACAATCATAACTATTATTGTGATGGTTGCCAAAGTTTTAAGCATTTCTTCAGTTTTCAAATTCTTTTTCCCGGTAAGTTATTTTTATGCTACGCTTATTGAGAAGCTTATTTGATATGTTTGTGCTTCTACTTGCATTGCTACAGTTCTACTTCCTGCATCTCTAATAATTCCTTGTGCGTCTTTGGTTTCCATATACATTGTTATGTAATAAATTCCGTCAGCCATTGTGAACTCATCACTTCCAGCAGGTATTTGTAGTCTTATTCTATCGTCGATATTCATGCTTATTGTAGCGCTTGCTCCTGCTTGCATGTATTGCCATTCAGTGCTTAAAGTATTGAATGCTGCTTGAACTTCTGACTCGCTTGTTGCACTTGCTGCGTCACTTGATACAATAACATTCTTTATTCTTGCGCTTATAGGACTATTCCCAGTATTATCAATTTTTACTGCGAATGCTATGCTACTTACATCACTCATCATATCTCCATCTTCAAATGTGAAGAATGCTTGAGTTGCTAAGTTTTTTTCAACAAGTGTTTCACATAAAACCCATTTTTCTTCTTGAGTTTCAGTATCCCATGTTGCACAGCATAATCCCATTTCTATTCCTTCTCTTCCAATACAGTTTCCGTATTCATCTACTATTGCAGGAAAGTCTGTTCCAATATCTGCTTGAACATCATCATGAACTTTCATGTTAGCATAGTAGTATCCTCCGAAAACAGCAAGAACCAGTAAGATAATTACTATTCCCATATAATTCTTTTTTTGTGCTTTTCGGTTCATTTTTTATCTTCTCCTTTTACTTCTTTTACTTCTTTTTCTTTTAGTAGTGCTTCCTCCTTGAGTTGCAAAAACAACAATTGCTATTCCTAGAAGTGCAAGTGTTCCTAATGTTTTATTATTATTGTTTGAAGAAGTTGTTGATGCTGGACCTGCGTATGCTGCTCCTGATCCATCTTCGCTTACATGAAGATTTACTGCTGTGTTACTTGTTGTGTTTAATCCATCGCTTGCAGTAATATAGTATTGATATTCTCCACCACCTGGTAAATCAATTGTTGCAGTACAACTTGTTCCTGTGTGAGTCATACTATAAGTTTCTGTGTGATGAGGAGCGCTTATTGTTGCAGTACAAATAGTTGTTACAGCAGCTCCCACACTTGCAGATAATGCTATGTTTCTTTTATCAGATGAAGATGTTGGCAACATACTTGTTGGAGCAGTAGGAATAGTATTATCTACTTGAACTAAGGTTATTCCTGTTACTGTTTCTGAAGCTCCGCTAGTGTTATAACATGTTCCTGTTACTGCATAATCTGCTGCGTCTTCTAAACTTTCAGTATCGAATGTTCCATTTAAGAATGCTGCATCATCTGAGGAATTAGTTAATACTGTTGCTAAACTATCACCTGATAATGTGCTTGTTAAAGTAATAGTGCAGTTTTCAGTATTATCATTATCTACTGTAACATTCATTAAGTAACCTGTTCCTTCTATTGTGCTACTTGCTGTCGGTGATTGCATTGTTGCTCCCAATACCATTAAAGATGCTAAAATTATCATGAAAGGTAAAATCATTAATTTATTTTTCATTTTCTTCTTTCCTCCGATTAAAAAAAAAATCTTTTTATTTTTTTTATTTTTTGTTTTCTTCGTTGCTAAAACGGTTAATCATTGCTTTATTCAAGGACAAAACCTGAACTTTTGTCCTTGAACGCAATTCATCCTTAAATATTATTTTAAGGACTTTTTCATGCAAACAACTTTTTTTTTCCCACGAAAATAATAAATTTATTTACAACCACCCAAAGGAAGACATAACTGAGAAACTGTTAACAATTATGTGGAGGGCGACAGCGTTTTTTAATTCTCCATTTCTTATTACTAAAGCGCAACTAATAATTGCGAATATGAATGTTACCATTAAAGGAATAGTGGATAATCCTTTAGCAGTTATGTGAAATAATGTGAATAGTGATGCTACAATAAATATTGCTATTATTAAAGGAACAGAAATTTTTTTGTAAGATATTTTTACTCCAAAAGTTTTTTCAAGAATTGTGGTCATTCCTTCTAGTAATCTTCCGAAGAAGAAGCTTGTTTCAATAATAGGAACCATTACTCCCCATCCTAGTAAAGTAAAAAATTTGTTTCCTGAAAGTATAGGAGTTCCGGTAGCTAATAGTTGAAATATGCTTTGAGCTCCAGAAATTATTCCATTTGATATTAGGTTGGGGGATAAAAAATCAACTAGAACTGTAGATATCCCTAAGAATACCCCAACTGCCACTACCGTTTCAAGAACGTCCCTAAATGATGTTGTTTTTCTTATTAATGGAAAGCTAATGTTTTTGTCTGTTAAGTACCAAATGAAGTCTCCAAATAATATTAGTAAGTATATCATTCCAAGATCTCTATCGAATACAAGTAATAAGAATAATAAGAATACTACAACGAATTTGAAATATGTTTGTTGTCTTTCTCCAAGACTTTTAAGTAAAGAGGTTAATGTTATCAAAAGATTACCTCTGGATCAAGCATTATTTTTAATGAATAATAATCTGAATTATTAGTAGTATAATTTCTTCTCTTTGGAAGTTGGGCTTTAGTCATAGTTGTTTGCTTCACCTTAATTATTTATTGAGGGGGGGGAAAAAATAAAAAAAAATAAAAAGTTTGTTTTTCCTCTTGTTTATTTAATTATTTCTAATCAAATGCTAAGGTTAGGCTTGCGTCAACTAAGTCAATTGCATTCAAGTCTTCGTCTTCTACGCCATGAATAAGTTCGAGGGTGTCTTCGTTCTTATCAATGTCACAATCATATACGTGTAGTATAGGGTTGTATGTAGAGTCGGTTGGTTGTGTGCTTGTTGATTCAACAATGATTTCAAAGGTAACTTCTTTTCCATCTCCAGTTTTTGGGATGTAGAAAGCAGTACTTCCATCATATGTTGAGTTTGTTGCGCTAAAGCTTCCAGGAACTCCAACAGGGTCTTCTCCAGTTACTGATCTGAAGTTAGTCTTGTCAAATTCTACAACTGCAATGTTCTTACATGATGAGTCAGGGTTTCCGAAGTATGAATCTACTCCTGCTTTCAGATAAACAGTCATTTCGCTTGTGTCGTCTGCTCCTAGTGATTCATCTGCGCTTTCGCTGTTAACAGTTCCGTCGCTGTTCTTCATATAGAAGGTGTTCAGGCTTGTATCTGCTAATGCTAATTGAACTGGGAAGAAGAAAGGGTCTTCACAATTTACGCTTGCATCTAAAACTTTGGTGTAGTATGTTGTGGAATCTTCTCCAAACATAATTTTTAGGTCTGCGTTTGAGTCAACAGTTGTTGCTGTTGCTGCTGATACGTTTCCTATGCTATCGGTGAGGATAAAATAGTTATATCCTGTTGATAAACTTGTTCCTGCTTTTCCCAGTCTTGTCATTTTTGGGGTGAATGCAGTATCTTCTTTTGAGCAAATGTTATTATCCACATTTACATCTGGTGTTTGTCCTGGTGATAATAGCATGTATGCTAGAACTGCCACGACAATCATAAGAATAGCTGTAGTTCCAGTTGCCATTTTTGCTGCTTTATTCATTTTTTTTTACCTCGTTAGGTTTTTAAACGGTGTCTCGGCCTGAGATTTTTTTTACCTATTAAAAAAAAGGGGGTTATTTTTGTTTGAAAAATACTCTTCTAATTAATTATTATTTTTCTTTTTCCAAAAAGCTAGTAATTATTTAGAATGTGCTTTTGTTAATGAGTTTTTCGTAATTTTCTACAAAAATTGTTTGTCTTTTTTTTTAACTTATGCAACAAGTATTTGTTAGTTGCTAGGTATCCTAAGCCTCATTGACTAACTTACTATAATGTTATTTATAGTTTTTCGTCTAATTTAATTATTTATTATGTCGAGGGTTTATAAATGTTTTTGTTTCTTGTCAGGCAATGTCAGGCAATATCTGGTAAAACGTGGCAAAAGGCAAGGTTTATATACTTAAACAACCACTTTAATGAATAGTTATGGGCGTAAATCTAGATGTAGAACCGGAAGATATAAACACTTTAGTAGTTAACATAAGAAAACGGGGAAACTATAAGACAGGAAATTTAAGTCTTTCAAAAGAAATAATTAATATGAGAAATCTTCAAGATAAAGATCTACTTGTTATTGCAATAATAAAAAAGATGGATAAAGGTGAGACTCGTGGTGGGAAGGCCTAAAGGAAAAAAAGATAGTTACAAAAGGGACGGTAAGTTTATTGGTCTTAAAAAGAACAAACTCCAATATAGCTTTGCTAGACAATTCTTAACAGATCATAAAATAGAGATTTATAGAGGGGAAGAACAAATTCTTCTTCCGACAAAAAATCTTTATGATATAAAATTACCTAATACAAGATTCTATGTTGGAGAAAAATTTATAAAACAAAAAGATAGTAGAAAAATAAAAGATATTGATACTTTGAGAAGATTAGGATTAATATTAATTAGTAGACCAGTTAAAATTAATGAGCGTTGGGAAATTAATCAAAAAGTAGTTTATGAAATAGTAAAAAGTAATATTACAAGTAATTGTTTTGGAAGAATACCCAAAGATCATTATATTGAACACGATACTTCTAATAAAAAAGCTCGACTTATAGGGAATAGAGCTGGAAGATTAGGAGCGGGTCAATGGATTAAACTTGTAGAGGTTGGCAATATCGCAAATCTTACCCATTTTAAAAAAGGATTAGGATATTATAGTAAGAGATCTGAAGAGATGATAAATAAGAGGCACCAAAGGTTGCTTAATCTTCCTGATGAGAAAGAAACAATATATATTAAGGAAATCGCTTTTATGATTACTGATTCTAATGAAATTGTTTGTTTTCCAAAACTTCCAGACATGCCAAGTATTTTAATTACTGGTTTGCGTGGGAGCGGAAAATCTTTTCTTCTTCATAGTTTAGTTTCAAGATTTTTTTGGAATAAGAACTTTAACTATAAATTGGCTATAATGAATGATAGCAGTAGAGAAACTGGTAGTTGGTGTAAACCAAATAATAGTAAAGAGTTAATAGATAATTTAAGAAAGCTTCATGAGAAGCCTCTTCCTCTTCCTTGCGTTTATCTTCATCCTATGGTGGCTGAAGATTATGAAAAACTTTACATGGGAAATGTTGGTTTTGATGTTACTATTCCTTGGGAGACTATAATTAATAATTCTGACGAATATCTTGATATGAAAAAAAGCATGAGATATTTTAGTAGATTCCAAGATGATTTATTAAAATGTAAAACTCAAGAAGAAGCAGAGAAAATATTGGACGGTATTCAAGAGGTTTATAATGTTCCTTCTCAAACTGCCAATAAGTTAAGAGCAGAATTTTATCTTCTTTTCAAAAGTAAAATGACTGATATAAGCACAGAGAAACAAGATGATTGGAGAACTAGCAAGAATCCTGATAAAAAATATAATGCTTTAACTGCTTGTCTTCATGCAGGAGTAATTCCTGTTCTTGAAACAGAGTATATTAGTAATAATCCTAAGCTTTTAAGTATTTATTTTCGTTATTTCGCAGGAGACATATTTAATAGACAAAAGCAAGATGTTGATTTTGTTAAAGAAAAAAGTGAGATTATGTTAGTCACCGACGAAATTCACAATATTAGTGGAACTAAAGGAACTATTGGTAGCGGGGCTGACCAACTTCTTAGAAGATGTGTTAGAGAAGGAAGACCTAGAAGACTAGGGAGCCTTATGGCAACACAAAAATTTGGTGAACTTCCTGATGTAATAAAAAATAATACTACTTTCCTTATTTGTTTTAAAAATACTGGTGAAGCAACAAAAATAGCTAACCAATATAATATGGGATCGGGAGTTGCAAATGTCATAAAAGATCTTGGTAAGCACGAATTTATTGCTTACACAACAGATTATTTTATTGTTTATGATAATGAGGGTAATAGCAGAAAGAGCAAACTTAATGAAGTATTCAAAGGCAGATCCATTCCTCCTTATAGTGATCATAAGAAACCTAAGAGTTAAAAAAAAAATAATTAATTGGAGAAGATAAAAAATGAAAAAAGAACTTACAGAATTTAAATGTGAAGAATGCAAGAAGATAATATTAATAGTTAAAGGATCAGGATTTCCTTATCATGAAGGATGGACTTATATTCATAATCTTTCTTTCAAAGTAGGATTTAAAAATAGTAAAGAAATATTAAATGGAAGTGGAGTTAGTACAAGTACAATAAAAGATTGTCATTTTTGCAGTGATACTTGTATGACTAAATATTTTTGTAATAAAATCTTAGATTTGAAGAAGGGTCCATTTAATAATTTAAAAGATATGACCACTATTCTTGGAGGAATAATAAAATGAATAAAAAAATATTATTATTATTTTTAATCATTGGAATAATTAGCGTAAATTTTGTTAGTGCAGAAAGAAGTATTCCTGTGGAAGTAAAGGTGAGTGTTGAGTTTGATGGAGATAATGATTTCACAATTTTTATGCCTAATGGTTTAGAGAAACATTATTCTTGGTTGCTGAATGAAACTCATGATGATGATAGTTTTACTCATATAATTTATCACACTCTTGATGAGGAGAGTTGGTGCGGGAACAATACTGCTATGGGAGAATATAAAGCTCTCAACACAAAATTTACTGAAGTATTAGATGTTTGCATTGAAAGTCTTGAAGATAATCAAGAAACTGTTAAGACTATTGGAACTCTCGAAGCATTAAAGAAAGATAGGGAGATTTATGAAAGAGATTATCTTCAATGTAATGAAAGATTAATCTCATTAAATACTGTTGAAGAAGAATTAGCATCTGAAAAAACAAAATATAATAGTTGTAAATCTAGTTATGATAATTGTAGATTAGATCAGAGCAGACTTAATGATTGTGAAGAGGAATTAGAGTCAAGTAAGAAAAGCAAGACTAACTCAATAATTATATCGTTAATTATAGGATTGGGCGGAGGTTGGCTTATTTGGGGTAGAAAACCTAAAGGCAATGGTTCTCCTTCTGAGCAAAGCGAATCAGGTGAAGAAAGCGGCGACTCAATAAATATTAAATCTAATCAAAGTTCAAGACCTAGTAAAAAAACTTTACAAACATTTGAGGGGGTAGGAGATGGACCGAAAGATTAAAGGGAACATCATTATTTCTTATACGAAATTTATGATTAATAACTCCTAGTATTTAAAAGTGGTTGTTTGCGATAATTGCGGTGAAGAGATTGATGAAGGATATGAAATAAGATGGAAAGGAAAAATATATTGTTCTCATCATTGCGTAAAAAAAGGAGTAAGGAATAAAGCAAGAGAAAAGAAAAAATATCAAAAAGAAAAAAGTTGTTTACCCCCCATAAAGATTTGTGAATGGTGTGGTAAAAAAATGTTTTTAGAAGAACACATTTATGATTTAAAAGGAGGTAATTGGAAAACAAGAAAATATTGTGGTTCTGTTTGTAGAAAGGAAGCAAACACTGAAAGAAAAAGAAAACAGGAAGAAAAATGGAAAATTCATCAGAAAGAAAAAGAATCTTAGAAGAAGACGAAAATAAATATAAGGACAAATATATTAATTGTGTTTATTGTGGTAAAAGATTCTTCGCAAAATATAATGGCGGACCCCATTATAGAAAATATTGTAGTAAATCTTGTAGAGATAGACAACTGCAGTTTGAATATGATGTTAGAAGAGAATGGATTAAATCAGAAAAAGATATTCCTTTATTTAATGTGTGCGCTTGGTGTGGTAAAAAAGTAAAGAGAAGAATTTCAACAACCAAAATACGTAAAAATAATTTTTATTGCAGTAAAGAATGTAAAAATAATTTTATTAATTTAAAAGCACAAAAAAAAGCAAAGGAAAAGTTTAAATATTTTCATAATATTCCTGACAAAAAAATTTGTCCTGGATGCAAAAAAGTTTTTTATAAAAACGAAAGTAATAATCGTGGTTGGGTTAATAAAATATATTGTAGTACTTCATGTTATAGAAAGCATAAATGGAAATTGGAGAAAGAAGCATTAAATGATTATGTTCCTGACAAAAAAATTTGTCCTGGATGCAAAAAAGTTTTTTATAAAAACGAAAGTAATAATCTTGGTTGGAAGAAAAGGATTTATTGTAGCACACAATGTTATTCTAAATTTAGATGGAGGATGAAAAAAAATGAGTGATTTATTACAAACGAATGATCATTGGGTTTATTTTGGAGACGGAAATGCAAGTCAGTTAATTGACTCTAAGATTTATGAAAAGCAAAATAATGGAATCAAATATTGGAAATTTATATTAATCCCTAGTAAACTAGTGGAAAGAGAGTATGATATAGAATCTGAACAAGATCCTAGTTCTGGAATGATTGTTAGAGAATATCCTGCAGTGGATGTTATATCTCTTCAGATGTCTCCTCATCGTTCTAGAATATGGGTTGTTTGTGGTTTTAACGGTGGTAAAACTCCTGCTAGCAGATTAAACGCAGATTTTAGAGAGACTCTTCTTGATGATCAAAGATTATTACATAGCAGTGCAAGTGCAAAAGCACGTTTACATCAAGAATTAGAAATTGAGAGAACTCAGCAAACAGAAGCTTTAAGATTAGAAGTAAGAAAGTTATTGGAACTTGGAAAGGCTACCAAGAGAGATTATGGTGAAGGAGAAGAAGAAGGTTCATTGACTGATCCTGGAGAGGGAGCTTAAATGACAAAAGAAGAAATAGTTAAAGAAGGAAGGAAAGATGTTTTGCTTATTAATGAAGAGTTAAAAGATATTCTTACTCTTAATCAGAGCATTATTTCTAATCTTAAGACTCAGAAAGCTAGGAATGATGAAATGTTTGAGAAGTATCAGGAGAAGATTTTAGAGGAAGCTGAAAGGCCTGCAAATGCTTTTCTTCATTGGGTCTCTAATATAGGGATTTACGTCGACAGTTCTAATACTGCATCCATCACAGACTTTGAATTGATGAAATCTTATGAAATTTTCATTTCCAAATTAATAAAATATAATCATCAATATAATATTAGAATGAGTGTTATTGACGAGAAAAATGATGTTATTAAAAATATTGTTGATAAGATAGTTGTTAATCTCGAGCTTAAAATTATAAAGTTGAAGAAAGAAGTTAGAAATGTTAAAATTGAAAATCAAATAAAGAAAATTAAGGATTATCAAAACGTTCCTTTGAAAACAAGATTGGAAATTGGAAACTGTCTTAGTTGTGGTGCGTTTGTCGACGGTAAATTCGAAGATGAATGCGAAGATTGTAAAAAATTGGATAAGA
>Ga0075125_10001612_pt1 | contig 10980 bp, 9 predicted proteins | sample AntAceMetag02UKN_FD_69810 | JGI IMG/M metagenome (GOLD analysis project Ga0075125, IMG submission 69810) | Saline lake microbial communities from Ace Lake, Antarctica - Antarctic Ace Lake Metagenome 02UKN | ecosystem: Environmental > Aquatic > Non-marine Saline and Alkaline > Saline | place... | reverse complement strand
ATTTTTAGTTACCAGTCTCAAAGTCGTGTGTTTCTTTTACTTTTACAAATTCACAATATTCATCACAACTTTTTCCAGTATATCCCTCATATCCACCTTCAATATAAAATGTTTTTCCGCTTTCCATCTCTAAAATCAAAAGATTGTTCCCATCACAACCCTTTTTAAGATGACAAACTATTTTCGCACTTTTAATTTTTTCTCCTACAAGCTCTTTATCCATAATCTCTTTATTTTGCGGGCTAATAATTAAACCCCAAAAAAACATACATCTTCTGGGGCTGATTAAAACTTACCATAGCCATAGGGGTCTGTCAAGAATACTTTTACACAGGGTTATTTTTTGATTACTTCTTTGAGGTCTCTAAGCACTTCACTAGTTTCTTTTTGAGCCGAAATATCTTGGTCTATTTTTGCTGAAAGTTGAGTTAGTATTGCCGTATTGGAATTGACATGATTGCCAACTAATCTTAAAATCCAGCGGACAATAAAACCAACTAAAATAATAAGTGCAACTGAAATACCGACAGCCCCGCCCTGAATTATTTGTTCTACGCTTAATGTGTCCATACTTGACAAACTATTTGGTTAATGGTAAGTGGTTAATTATATGAATTATTGGCTAAAGGTTTTAATTGGCGGTTTTGCCGCCATTGGAATACTTTTTATTGCTGACAAACTATTCTAATCCACGCATCCATCTACCAGTTGGTTGGTTAGTTTTAATTTTATTATCTTCTAACCAGTTATTGCTTGGGGTATATTTATCTCCCCCAAGTTTTTTTATATCTGCTTGATATTCTTTGTCCCTTTTAATAAACTCTTTGTGGTCAATTACGTTTCGTTGTTCCAGCCTGTAAAGATTTCTAATCCTTGATTGGACGTCTCTGATTTTTATATTGGTCTCACTTTCTTTTCTTTCTTTTGCCTCTTCTACATCAAATGGAATTGTTTTAATACCAGCGATGGAAGACAATAAAGCCATTTTAATATCTCTTGATTTTTCCATATAATCCAATTCTCCCCGCATTGATGCGGCTATTTTCTCGTATCCATATCCACCCTTAATTCCAGCCCCAGGTATTTCTGGTGCTAACGATGGCATTATTGCTTTATATATATAATCCACAATACTTCCCCTTGCCTCTGCGTCAGTTGAGCCGTCCTTAACTATATCCCAGCCCAATGGGTGTTTGTTTAGGATTAAAGAATACATCATTACCCAAAATGGATGGTTCGGCGTTAGTGTTTTCCCGACCTCTCCTATATCACCCCAAGGCAATATAAAGTTCAAATCCAAATACTGGTCTCTGTTATATGCATCCTTAAATGGCAACCTTAAATACATCCCTTCTTGCATATGTTCTGGTAGTAAAGCTCTCTGTCTTTCTATTGTGTCAGCATCGGCAAATTGTTCTATCCCCCGATACATTTTCATCCACTTGGTAAGTGCCGTTGGATTTTTCCAAGCCGCCTCAATTAGTTTTGGTGTTACTTTATATGTAAATGTGATAAATGGATATTGTGCCCCCAATAAAGCACCAGCCCAACCGCCAACCTGTGCACCCCTTAACGTGTCAATTAGCCAAGGAACTTCACGATAGTTAAACAGCCAACTCTCTGCGTGTTGTGCCGCTTTTAATGGTTCCCAGCCAGCTTTTCTTTTGGCAATATATAAAGCCATCTTTGACCATTGCTCTTCCGCCTGATAAAGATTACCAGATTTAGTAACTATATGCTTGGTCATATTCTTCATTTTGGCCATCATATTCGTTCCACCCGATTTTTCAAGGGCCGTCAATAAGTCCATAACTTCTCTTTTGCTATAAGTTTCCCATAAAATAGAACTATTGGCTTTGAGCTCTTTGTAGTATCTGCCCTTTTTAGATAAATCCCGCAATGCCTCAATCCAAATATCAGCCCTTAATGGAGATAATCCACCAAGGTCAGCTAATATCACATTACAATACATATTCCTTAAATGGGTTGCTGGATTAGCAATAACTTTAGACCATTTCCACATTCCAATTCCAGTTCTGTATGCTTTTTCGCCCTTACTTATCGTTCTAATCCATTGCTGTATGTCTTTATAGATAACAGGCGACACATAACCCCCGCTTAGCTCGCCAAGGGCTTTTGTGGTTGGAAGTGCCTGCCATCCCTTTGGAACATCTGGCGGTTTTTCGCCAAACCTTACAAGTTTTTTCGTTATTTGAGATACCCCCTTAGTAGCTTGGGTGTAGAAGTCTTGGAGTTGGGATTTGGTTTTTAATACATCAAGATTTACTATTTGTTTTTCAATTTTACTTGTTTCTATAACATCAAACCCATTTTTTTTTGCAAAATCCGCCAATTCTGTTTGAAGTTTTTGAACATCTTTTCCTGTAAAATACTTAAATCTTTTTGGTATTTGAGTTTCTTTGAGAACTTTAGCAGTCGGAGAGATGAATAGTGTTTCTTTTACTTTTCCGCCAAATGTTTCTGCGACAAACTCGCTTGGAGAAACAAATGTTCCTGCTCTACCTGCTAATTTTGGGTCAAATGCTTTTTCTGAAGTTCTGAATACTTTTTCTTGGCTCTTCACAAACTCTTCCGCACTCTTAATTTTACCGCTTGCCACATCTGCTCTTAGTTGTTTTGCCATTGGTTCAAGTCCTTTGGAGATGGCTTTTGGAGTTATCCTCTCTATCTCTTTTATTGCCAATCTTTTAGTGGGGAACTTCGCATATTGTTTTGCCACTTTGTTAAAAAACTCTGCTCTTTCAATAGATTGACCTAATTGAGATAATCCTTTTGAGGTAGGATAGCCAGCTTCTTTGATTTCTCCAAGTGCTAATCTAATATCGTCGGGTATATCCTTTCTTGCCTTAAACCTATCTAAGTTAATTCTTATTGGTTTTTTATCGCCGAAAATCCTTATTGCCCCCTCTGGAAATTCTTTTGTCCTGTAAAGACGAGGCAGATACCTTCCCCAGTTTTCATAAAAAGTAGCTTCGCCCAAAAGGTCTAATTGGGCTGCTCTTTTACCAAGATTTATAAATGCTTTTTGGGCTGGGTCTGCTAACCCTCGTAATGGCTTTTCAACATCACTAACAGAAACACCGCCCTTCATAAGCTGGGCAACCCTTTGCTGTTCTGCTTTTGTAAGTCCAGAGATTGGTTTTCCAAGAGATATTGCTTTTTCTTCCCGTATTGCTATATTGCGAGCCGCCTTTTTAGATAGATAAACATAATTGCCTGGTTGTCCATATCGGGTTATCAAAGCATCTCCCAATTTGTCCCCTATCCAAGCCATTGGTTTCGTTTTGCCAACTGCTTCTGCTAACTTTGTAAGTTTTAAGGTTTTGGCAAGTTTCGCAGGCGGGATTAACCACAATGGGTCTAAAAAAACATCGCCCAAAACACCAGGTATAACCCGTTTCAATTCGTGTAGAAAGTTTTTCTTCCAATCTATTGAAGGTTCGTATGGATATTTTTCCTGAACTATATCCACCCAGGTAGCCCTGTTCTTAATTCCTTTAATAGCTCCAGCGTCGTCCATACCGAGTGCTTGCCTTCCCAGTCCAGCTATGGCATATTGGCCAGCTAATAATGTATCAAAGATTTTCTGATACCAAGGGCCTCCCATAAACTTGGATTGCGGGCTATCTGCTGATTGGGAAGATTGCCACCTTCCAGCTGTTGTTCCAGCTGTTGTGCGGCCTACTTGTAGGTTAAGCCATTTTCCCATAGTTTTATCCGTAGATTAGTTTTTTCATCCACTCTGGCATATCCTCTGGTTTGCCAATAAGTGTTTTCATCCAAGAAGGTATTTCGCCAGTTTTTTTGATTTCTTCTTTTTCTGCCTCTGTAATAATGTCCTCTGGTATCTCTTCCATTGGTGCCGTTTCTATTTCCTCTAAAATAGTTTCCTCGGTAGTCGGCGGTGTGGTAGTTTTGGTGGTGCCAAAAAGTCCTTTTATTCCAGTTCCAATTTCTTTAAATTGTTGTTGAAACCATCCACCTATTCCAGCCCCGCCAGTTTCTGTTGGATATTGAGACTTTATCCAGTCCTCTCCCAAATCTTCTCCATATAACTCAAGGGCACTTGGTAAGGGCATTCCTGCATCGTAATCGGTTCTAAACTCTGCCTCTGTGTCAACTCCTAACCCTTCAATGTCTCTCCTCGCACCCAAGAATTGTGCAAATGTCATTCCAGTTCCTTCTAATCCGCCAGCTGCTTCCCACTCTTTAAGTGTTTCAGGTGGTGCATAGGTTTTAGCTTCCGCTGGTATCGTCTTTACTGCCCCAGCATACCATTCCCGAACTTCGTCCGAAGTCATTCTTTTTACATCTGCCGCAGAAAGTGTTGCTGTTCCACCTTTCGTTGCCACATCTAAAACCATATTCCATTTATCTGTGTAATCCGCTTTATCGTCTTTTGTTTTGGTTTCCCAGTAGGTTTGAATATCCGTCAGAATATCTTTCTGTTCGTCGTCCAAATCATCTATCAAATCCGCATTTATGTCCATAAAATCCTTGATGTTCTGTAATTCCTGCAAGTCGTCGTATTGCATTGCCTTGACCGTGTCTTGGACTAAGCCTTGTGCTGTTGCTATGTTGCCCTGATAAGCACTCATTAAAGCTGTTTTTGCCCCCAGTTCAGCGGAAACCCCTGCCTGTTTGATAGCGTATTCCCTGCTAATTCTGGCACCTTCTCTTGTAGCGAATGCCTGTGAATATCCTGGTCTTTGGCTTATAGCTTCTACCGCCAACGCTTCCTGTGTTTTTAATTGGGCTAACTCTGTATTTAATGCCGCAATTTCAGGAGTCAGGGCTTGGATTTTATCCCAAGTTTCAGGCACTCCATATTTTTCCATTTCTGTTTTTATTGCCCCTGTAATGTCTGTTTTTCCAGTAATTGCTGTCTTGAGCTTGTCCGTCCAGCTTTGTTGTGTTTTCTGGGCTTCTTCCCATTGTTTTGTCAGTTCGTCTATCCTTTCCTGTTGGGCTTTCATAAACTCCTCCTGACTGGCAGCCCCAGCCATAGCTGAAGTCGCCCCATTTTGTATGTTCGCTTCAGCGTCTAAAACCTCTTGGCTGACTTTCATTTCTGGAACATCAAACCCAGTTTCGTCAGCTATTTCAGAAGCCAGTAAGGTTGATGCTCTTTCAGAAGTTGCTCTTGCCTTCGCTAAAACTTCTTCTGGATTTAATTGTTTTATTGCCATTTTATTTTGACCTTTAGTTTATTACTATTCTATAAAGTGTGCCTTCGATGTAAGCACAAAAATATCTTGTGGAACCAGTGTCAACTAAAAATACCTGTCCATTGAAACCTGTTAATCCTGTTGCGGTATCGTGAATCGGAAGACCGACATTGGCTATTCTAATTGTTTTTTGGTCTTCAAAGGGAATAACTAGTTCAGCTTTTATTTCTTCTATTTTTTCTGGCTGTTCAACCTTCGATGTATTGGTTGTTGTGTCAATAATTACTTTCATTATTCGTTATCTGGGACTAGTGAATAATCTACTACGAGTTTCCCATATTTAACCCCCGAAACTGTGTCGCTGTCTATCTCTATCCTAAAGTTATTACAAGTAGGGACTGTCCGACAGGATATTTTTGTAGTATTTCCAGTGGTTACCGTTCCTACTGTTGTCGTAGCTTTTCCATAATCTGTTGTTATTTTAATATCGTCATCGTTAGCTGTGATGGTCTGGTGGTAAAGTTTAATATAATTCAACCTAACCTTTTGGGGGAATTCATAATAAAGAGATTTCCACGCAAAATCTACATTATTGCCCGAATTGGCTTTAATCAAATAATAAGCGTTTGGTGAGGGCGTAGCGTCTTGATAGGCAGTTACAATCGTTCCCCCATCTACAAATATCGCACCCATAGTTACATTAGTGCTTATGGTTGTTTTGAGTATATTAAACAGGGCTTTTGGTATCCCAATTCCTCCAGAACCATATTTATATGTTTTATTATATCCCGCATTAAACAATAGGCAGTTTCTGTATTGTGTTATCCCGCCATAGGTAAATGGAGAAACAGCATTAACAGTAGAAACATTGTCAATAATCCTTGAAACTAATTTAAATCTTGTTCCATCCCATTGCATTATTACTCCACTAAGTTCGGGGTGTGTTCCTATTATATAAAACTCGCCATTAAGAGTATGAGAGGCATATATATAAATTAGCGGAACCATTACCTTTCTATTCCACTGGTCAGAAGTTCCGTCCCAGAAAAACACTGCAGACCTTCTTGAAACATCTGCCACCGCCGTAATCCCAATATATTCTTCCGCATTAAATAATGAGGTGATGACCCAACCAGCGGGAAGCGTTAAAGCGGTAGCATCCATTGTGCCGTTGCTTCCAGTTTTCCCATCTAAGGAAACCAGACACTGCCCGTTGCCAATATATAAATAGCCGTTTTCCTGCCATTCCATCATTGGGTGGGGAACTGTTTTTAATAGTTTTGCCCCGCTTTGGGCACTATCCGACAAAAAGTCATCGTCAAATGTAGTTGTGGTTTCTTTAATTCTTACCCTGCCGACATCTCCGTCTGTGGCATTCCGCCAAGAATAAAACAGGTAATCTTCAACCTCTGACGCAGTAGTATTACAACTATAAATCTCTACATCTTCCCCGATAGAAGTGCTTGTGGTATTTATCTGATGGGGATAGGTTGCATTACTGATAAGGTTTAATCCCGTATCTAATTGATGTAGCTTGCCTTCCCCGTATTGTGCTTCTATGCCATATAAATAAAAATTGTCGTAATCCTTGACAAAAGAATGTATCAACCCGCCTAAAACCCCACCGCCAGAAGTAGCTATAATTGTAGGTGTATATCCTGGTCGCAGATAACCCAAATCCCCAGAAATTGTCGGGTCGGCTTGTGCTCCTATATAATAAGAGCCTTCCTGTCCTATTCTGTCTGATGGGGATATTCCCCCAAGAAAGTTCGAAATCTCAAGTTTCATATTATTGGTGTTTATCGAAAAATGTCCAAGTTGGACTTTCTTCACTTTTTGATTTGTGCGTCCAAGTCGGCGATTCTTCGCTTTTATTTTGATGCGTCCAAGTAGAAGTGCTTTTAATAATAAAGTTATAAGTGGCAGTATGTTTTATAGCATCTGCCCAAGTAGCGGTGTGTTTAGTCGCCCAGCTCCAAGCACTTGAAACCGCAGAAACTATATCTCTTAATACTATTGTTTCTGTAACCACCTTTGACCAAGTGGACTTTTTGGTTATAGCATCTACTAATTTAATTACCTCTGTTTTAATAACCACGAATACTTTTTTAATTGAAATACTATCTACTAAAGTAATAACATCAGTAACCGCTTTCTTAAATCCTAGTTTTTTAATAACACTATCCGCCAAGGATAAAGTATTTGTGAACGCTTTATTATAGGTTGATTTCTTGGTAATGCTGTCCACCAAAGATAGTGTTTCGGTAATAACTACTTCAAAAAAATGTTTAGTTGAAGCAACAACGCCTTCAACCAACGAGATTGCGTCTGTAATTGATTTTTTATATCCTGCCAATTTGGATACAACTTCATTTAATTTAAGGGTTTCAGTAATTGATACTATTGTTCTCTGGGACTGGGCGATAATATCTGATAAAGAAATACTATCTATTACCGATACAAATGATTTCTTAATAGTATCAATTATCTCATTAAGTGAAATCGGGTCAGTAACTATTTTAGCCCAGGTGGATTTCTTGGCAGTTACTTCGTTAAGTTGAAGAAAATCAAGAACCAATACTTCAAAACGATGAAGGGTTTCGGCTGTAACTATTTCAATAAGTTTTATTCTCTCTGATACTAATAAAGAAAACTTTTTAGTGCTTGAGATTATATCTGATAAGCTAATAGGATTTGTAAAGGTTTTCTTATATGCCGATAACTTAGATACAATTTCATTAAGTGCTAATGTTTCGGTAATAGACACAAAAGACGCTTTTAATTTACTAACAATATCAGTTAAACTAATTGGGTCGGTAAATGTCTTTTTCCATTTGGTTAATTTTGATATGACTTCGGTTAAAGACAATGTATCGGTAATTGTTTTTTTAAATTGTGTTGTTTTAGCCGTTATTTCCGAAAGGTTTAATGTATCAGTAACGCTTTCAACGAAATCTTCCCATAGTTTCGGGGTAATTCTGATAATATCAGTAACCGCTACCGAGAACTTTCTTCCAATGGCAATTATTTCATTTAAAATAAGTGTATCTGTTTTGGATTTATGATAATCATTTTGAGTTTGTTGAATATCTGCCATTCCTATTGTTTCGGTTTTGGTCTCAGAAAATCCTTGAGATTTAGCAAGAATTTCGGCTAAAGAAAGAACCTCTGTAATGGATTTAATTGCTTCGTATTTTTTGGCGGGGACATCTACTAAACTTAATACTTCTGTGCAACTTTCGGTAAGTGTTTGTCCTCCCGCTGGTGTATAGGTGGCGTAGATACCGAATCGGTCTCCGTATGGGGCATCGTTCTTTCCATCCCAAGTTACAGGGTTAGGCCAATCTCCATAAGTTGTAGTAATATGCCACTGGTCTACGGCTGTATCATACCACCTATAAGAAGCAATTCCTGAATGCCATACTGAAAGTTTATAATCAACTGCACTTAAAGTCGGCTGAACAACAAAATTTGAAGTCATCCAATCTGCTGTTTCGGGAGGATTTATCTCTCCTGTTATGCCATTTGTAAGAAGATTATTAGTTAATTCACCAGCAGCAAGGTAAAGAGCCATTTTCAATGCAGCTCCAACTTCATAATAACTTGTGTAAATAGTCATACTAACGCCTACCATATCTGCTGGTCCAGTATAAAGATTCCCATACATCCTATTAGCAGTATAATGATTTGAAGACGCTGGAATGCTTGTCCATCCAAAAGTATCATTACTCTTAATAGGATAAATTGCTTTGTCTAAAAACTCCTGTGGAATTTCTACTGAGTAAATACCATTTTCTATATGTAAATCTCCCCACGCTTCTAATCCATTACTATCATATAAATGTGGTCTGTAAATATGTCCGAACTTTCCTGCTTTGTATTCTTTACCACCAACCCAGTTAGTTCCTGGATTTGTCATATAAACTGCATAACTACCTACTACATTTTCTGGTCTTGAAGCTCCTTCGTCTATTTCCTTTTGCGTTAATTCTGGCTGGTAATAAAAATCTAATCCTTTGCTCTGGATAGAAAACTCCACTTTGTTTGTGGCGGGTTTCTTTTTCAGATACCAAATAAACTTATATCCACCTGGGTAATCGTAATACTCAATATCTATATTTCCTTTTGACCACTTAATCTTATCTGTTAATGTGCTTACTTCTGGTGTTCCAACTTCATTATCAATGAGCCGAACTGAAAAATTAACTTCATTGTCCCAGCGTTTTAACTTTAATTGTGGTAGAAAATCTGGTTGTTTAATATCACCAACTTCAACCTCAATAAAATCTTTTGGGTCGTCTTTGGCAACCTGAATAAAGGTATTGTCTTGAATGCTATATTTGTCCGATATTTCTTTTGGAATTGGGAGTATTTTTAGCATTTTATTGTGCCCCATCTTCAACGGTTATATGAAAACCAGTTGGTCTTTGGACGCTTTCATTAAGCCCGACGGCATCAGTTTTGGCTTTAGAGAATTCTGATTTTAATGCAATAGAATCTACTAAAGTTGTTGCTTCAGTACAGGATTCGGTAAATGCTTCTGCCGCCGCTTCCTCATAATAAGTTTTAAAATAAGAATCATAAGCAGTATAAACTCCCCAAGTATCTCCACCGTCCTGACTGATTTGATGTTCACCGCCAGCGTAAGCACTATCTGCGGGAGCAGACCAGAGAGAAAGGGCATTACTTGCATCTCCATTAGGATAACTTAAAACAAAACAGTATTTAGTTTCTGCCAAACAATCAATGGCGGTAGCAAATTCAAATTCAACTTCACCTGCACCCGTAGGGACTCCAGTAATATCTTTACTCCCCATACTGGCTCCAGTTGGCTTTCCATCGCCGTCAACGGCATGAACATTAACTGTTGCGGTTAAATCATCCCCCCCCCTTCTTAACCATAAAGCAACCTTACTGATATTAGTTACACCTACTCCAGTAGTAAAACTTTGACCACGCCATCTCACTCCATAAATTGTGGTAGTAAGCCATAAATCGTGATTAGTTTGTGATTGGTCTAAAGTATGTGCCATTTTATTTGAAAAACGCTATCTTGATAAGGCAAACCGACCACAAAATAATTATGGGCAACATTAAAAAAAATTCGGGATGAAATTGTGGTGAAATCTCAATCATATTATTTGCTAACTACTGCCCATAAAGAACAGGGCAGTCTGTCAGAAAACAAATTTAATCTACATCTATTTTGTAAGTAATCTGCTTAGTCGACATCTATACGGTATTGGATGGCTAAAGTGTCATCCGCCTCCATATTCTTTGCCGTAAAGGTATGTCTGCCTAACATTACCCCGCCAGAAGTAGGAGTGTCAAAAATACCCACCTCCTGAACCGCCTGAGTAGCTGTCGCTGTAAATGTGTGAAGTAGTTGTGCTGTGTCGTCAGTTCCGTCTGTGGTTACCCTTGTACAGGTAGCCGCAACCCTTGCAAGTCCAGCCGCAGTAATTTCAGTAGCCAAGGCAGTGTTAGCAGCCGCAGCTTCAGTAGAAGAACTTCCAACTGCTATATACTTAAAACCGCCAGCCCTTGCTTCGTTAATAAGTCCAGCAACTTCAGCTATCCCAACAGTAGTAATGGTGTTGTCTATCGCCTCATCGGATAAAATCACCCCGTCTCTTTTGTGAATTAAATGTATTTTACCACTTAATCCTAAACTTCCTCTGATTTCCATTTTATTATTTAAGTTATTTGTTAATAATGCGACCTTGAGTTAAATAAATTGCTCTGTGCTTGGAGTAATTCTAACTTTTACATTTTTATTCCTCCTCGAATA
>Ga0075125_10001611_pt1 | contig 10982 bp, 24 predicted proteins | sample AntAceMetag02UKN_FD_69810 | JGI IMG/M metagenome (GOLD analysis project Ga0075125, IMG submission 69810) | Saline lake microbial communities from Ace Lake, Antarctica - Antarctic Ace Lake Metagenome 02UKN | ecosystem: Environmental > Aquatic > Non-marine Saline and Alkaline > Saline | place... | reverse complement strand
ATCACACTGGTGGTGCTATTCACGGCACTGGAACTATGGGACGCTGTGAGGGGGCATGATTCGTGGTGGGACTTTCAGGAGTTCGTCCTGGCCTACTTTATGACTAACGCTACCGCGTTTGCCTACGCATTGCTGTTTGGTGAGACAATCTGTGATGTTTGTGGATGAACCATAGGAGTCTGACATGAGTGAAGACATACTGGCGCAGATGCAAGAGGAATTACAGCCAAAGACAACCAAGGAATGCGTTATATACCTCGCTGGCGAAATCAAAGGCATCCACGAAGACTGCCACGATATGAAGGAATTGCAGCGGGCGCAGAATGGCAGGGTTGGCAAGAACGCAGAGGCTATCGCGCGTATACAAGGCCAGATGTCGTCAGGATGGAAGCCACAGACAAGGCGCGGCTGGTTCACCGGCGGCGCTACACTACTCGCAATCGTAACCCTCGCGGCCACCTTCGCAGGGAAGCTCATTGAGCAAGTCTCTTGGTGGCCCTGAATATGGCACCCCGCCTTGCCACGAGGCAGGGTGTGACTCACCTCCTGGGACCGGCTGCCCACCGGTCCCCTTTTACGTACAGTAGTTGACAATAACTGCTGCCATGTTTAACAATAGTATAGTCATGGGCATAGGAGGCGCGTATGTTTGGACACCCCGAACTACCGAAGCCAGACTCAAAAGAAGCGGTGACGCTCTGTGAGCTATGGGACACATCTACTGCAAGGGCCAAGCGATACACAGCAGAACACGACTACGGCGTCAGCTATGGCGGCATGTCAAACTGGAGGCTACGGTGCAGGCGGCACAATCTACCACCGACTGAGGTTATCAAACAAGACTTCACTCTGCACGAACATATTGAGCGCCTGTTGGCAGTAGACGAACTGACACTGCCGCACACCAGGATGCCGGGGGAATTGACCGTCGACATCGCAACCACGCTTCCGATAGCGGTTCCTCACATGGCAGACATGCACCAAGGGGAAGCCGGCTGTGATTACAGGGCAATCGAACGTGACCATAACCTTGTCTGCACAGAGCCGGGAGTATACAACGTGCTCGGCGGCGATGCCTATTCCAACATTATCATGCCCGGCATGATCGGTTCGGCACACAATCAGGCGCCAATCTGTGTGCAGAAGGCGATGTATTACATGGAGGTCGAGCAGCAGCACGACTCTGGACACATGCTATTTATGGGCACAGGCAACCATAACTACTGGTCTGCACTGGCTACCGGGGAAGATTGGGACATTGAGCTTGCCCGACGCATAAACACTGTGTATACAAAGCACGGGGCTATGGTCCACATAGTCGTTGGTGAGATGGTGTATGACGAGTTCTGGGAGCATAAGGGGAAGTACGAGTCGTCATTTAACCAGACTCACGGACCGAAACAGAGTCAGCGCGTCTACCATCCCCGGGCGCGTATCGTAGTGCGCGAGCACAAACATGTCGCAGCCATCGAGCAATACCGGTATGACGACAGAGAGTGTGTGGCTATCCGTCCTGGTACGTACGTCACCTATTCAGACTTTGCCGCGCGGAATGGCATGTACGGCGCCCATGTCTGCAATCCTACCGTCGTTTTGTTTCCTGACCGTGACTGGATAGTCGGATTCAAATTCATGGAAGATGCTATAATCTATCTTCGGTCAGTCAGGAAAGACTACGAGGAGCGCGGTCTTGGCATTGCAAGCGAACACGTCAGGCCAATTGCCAGATAAGATGCCAAGAACTGACCACGTCAGATATAATGGCGTGTGGTATGTTGAGTGGATTGACCCGTTGGAAGATGTCCGGAAATGCCGGATAGCTGGAGACACGGTTCAATTAGAGAAGGCATATCAACAGGGGGTTGAAGATGGGCGCAGCAGGCGGGTGCCGTGAATAATAAGCGGCATGTCCATGACGGCATGTGTCTGCCCGCCACGGCGGTGCCCACTGCGCCTAATCAGTGGGACTACAAGCCTTGCCCTCCCTTCCTAGCATGGGATATATGCCGAGCGCGCCCAACATTCGGGCAAGGATGTGGTGCCGTAGGCCGAGTCTGCTAGGGACGACTCGTATTATCCCCCCTGTCCTTTCCGAGTTGTTCTCGGAACTGAGGTTCTGCTGCCGCCATCCGTAGTAACGGCGAGACAGGCGCACGCGGATTGTTTGGCAGCCTGCAAAGTATCAAATCTCTTAGCACTATCCCATGCAGATGTGCATTTGAGATGCAGGATTGCATGAGAATAGCAAGCAGTAAGCGATTGCTAAAGACATATTACATGAAAATCAAAGGTTCGGTATGGCAGGTACCACGGCTGTTCCTGAAGTACCTCGGACTGTGGGGCATCACGGCGGCAGTCGCGTGGATCGGCCTCTACATCAAGAAGCTCATCCGCCGTTAAAATAACCGTCCACGCTATTTTAATCTCCCCTGCTATTGACAAACTGCGATATTGTGTGCAACAATGTTTGCAACGAAAAGAGGGTGGTGCCTGGCACGAAGGCAACCACCCAAAGGGAGGGTATGATGGGAGACACCATACAGACAGATTCTAACACACCACAGCAGGTCATATGCAACAAGGCGGCTGAATGCGACATCCACGGCTGCATGCACGGCACACCTCACGGGCATACTAGCTGCTGTAACGTCAGATGTGAGCGCGGCCACCTAGCTGGCGTGTGCATCCCCTATGTCAGCGAGAACATCCCCACTGAAGACACGGTGACCTTTACCGCAACACCTGAATCTGAGGACGTGTTCTACAAGATGATGTGGGCGCACCTACGCAGTGAGCTGCAGGCATTCCAGACGAACGGATGCCACACCATTGACCCTGTCGTTGTCCTGCGGTTCATGGACTACATTGAGGAGGCCACACCGTGCCACACGGACTAGAGGCTGTAATGGTCGCAATCTGTATCCTGGCAGTGGCCGGGATGATTCAAGGCATAGCACAATATCTGAGGAGGTGAAGCATGAATATGATAGTGGGCGTTGGCGAGTTGGTTATGAGCGTTGCGGCCACTGCGTTCATCCTGACGGTAGTCGGGCTGTACGCGTATGACCGTTTCATGTATCGACGCAAGTAAGCGAGGGAGGACAGATGGAAAAGGACACGGCACTCATCGTACTGGACAAGGAAATCGTAGCGACTACAAAGGTCGACCAAGCCATCTGGATTCTGCAACAGGCTGATACTGAGCTCGGCGTGATTCTACGCGAGCACTCGGTACTGTCGGTATCGACAGACGACGAGAAGGTGTCTGCAGAGCAGTCAATCATGGCGATCCGCAAGGCACGGAAGTCGTGGGATGGTCTAAGGAAAGAGTGGGGTCATCCCTTGGACGTGGCGAAGAAGGCGATGGACGGCGCAATCCGGCAGCGCGACGAACAGGCCGAGAGCGCTGAGAAGAACGCGCTGCGCATGGTCCAGGACTACACGATAGAACAGGCAAGGGCACAGCGGGCCCGGGAGGTTGAGGCACAGCGCGCGGCCGATGAGGCGAACCGGATACTACGCGAGGCACAGGCGAAGGAAGAAGCTGAGGCCAAGTTGGCTGGCGAGGTCTACAAGCCTATAGGCTTGCCGGAAGTCGTCGTCAAGACCGAGGAACCGCACATCATCCCGAAGGCACAGGGCATGTCATATCGCAGATACTGGTTGTATCGGGTTGAGGATGAGTCGAAGGTTCCGGAAGCCTATACCCGTAGGGTAATAGACGAAGAAGCAATCAGGAGGGCCATCAAGGTTGCGACGCGCGCGGTCCCTGACGCGCTGAGTGCGTGCGACGCAGAGATACCCGGCATTGCCATCTTCAACGACGACAGGCCGATTGTGAGGGGGTAGTATGAAGCGAACAATAAAGGCCAAGATTATCCTACAGCAACATTTCGGTAATGCGGACGGCGGAGACGGTGGATCACGATGGTATACCTCAGAGCCGGTAACTATCACCTTCGATGAGCCAATGGGCAGTCAACTGGCTTGTGGGTATGAGGTTGTTGGCGCAGAGATTGAGCAGGACGTGTGCTACATCTGCGGAGAGCCGCTAGGGAATTCGTTCCAGCCAGAAGGCGATGGAAGGTTCTACCACATGAAATGCAAGTATCCGCCGAGGACGAAGTAACATGCCTAAGTTCAACAACGAAGATGTCTGCACGTACGACGACACTAAGGCGCTGAGGGACAAGGTGGCGAAGTTCTCAGGGTGGACTTGGATACAGCTATACCTGGTGGCCTACGAGGCCGACGACACTCCCGTGTATTTACCGGCAATGCGCCGGTACACTGACCCCAATGGTGGGGAGCACATCTTCTTGCCCGACTTCCCAAACGACTTGAACGCCTGTTTCAAGTGGGTGGTGCCGAAACTGAATAGCCTTGGCTGGACGGGTGTTAACTTCTATGTAGGGGCACACAAATACTGCCTTCTAAGCGGTTGGGCTGAATCACCAATTGAAGAAGCCGCTGAAACGTATGGCATGGCAATGTGCCTCGCGGTTGAGAAGGTGATAGATGCTTGACCGAATCCCGCACGACGTAGAGACAACCAAAGAGGGACGCACCTACACCGTGAATGGTGAGCGCTTCCTGCTCGAATCGGTCACCACAAACCTGCGAATAATCAACGCACCTGACATGAACGATTGGAGGGTGAAGCACGGCAAGGAAGAATCAGACAGGCTCAGGGACGAGGGCGGCGACATCGGCACAATGGCACATAAGGCAGCGCTGAGGCTGGCGAACGGCGAAGGGTACGGCAGCTATGAATGGGAACGGTTGGGCTTCCCTGTGCCGGTTGGAGAGGATGTCTGCCCCGATGAGCGGGTCCGCAATTGTGTGCGCGGCCTGACGCTGGTAATGGAGGACCACGGGCTGACACCTGGTAATGCTGAGTTGTTTGTGTGGTCGCGCAAATACCTATTCGCCGGTACGCTGGACAAGGTTGAGATTGTAGGTTTTGGCACACCTGACATTGCCGCTGACATCTACGACTGGAAGACATCGGGCAGGCTATTCGTTCCAGTGTGGTTGCAATTGGCGGCGTATGCAATAGCATTTGAGGAGTGCTATGGTATACCGGTCAGGCGCATCTACCCGGTTAGGCTCGACCGCGGGTTGCCTCTGGTGAAGTCGGCACGCTACGAACTCGGGCGCGAATTCAAGAAACCTGACGGCACGATTGTACGTGATGAATACAAGGAGGGCCCGGCTATCGACGAAGCATTCAACGCATATCTGCACGCACTAGGGCTAGGGCAATACATCAAATCACAAGGAGGTAGGTACTGATGGAAGAATCAACAGCAGTGGCAATCGCAAAGGATGTTGGACTCATTAACCCCACGCAAACGGTTGCGTGGGCGGAGGTATTCCGCAAGTCTGGTCTGTTCTCATCCGAGAGCGGCGACGTGAACGTGCAGATTGCACAGGCACAGGTGAAGATGTTGGCAGGCTACGAGATGGGACTGCAGCCATTCTTCAGCATGCAGAATCTGTATGTGGTGAAGGGGCACATCTTCATTTCGGCGTCTGCGTATGCAGCACTGGCGAACAGTGGCGACAGCATGATGGTTACCACGGAGTCCACAGCAGAGAAGGCTGTCATTGAGTTCTATCGGCGCATTAGCAGCGAGTTCAAGCTGGTCCACACGCAGACATACACATGGGACGAAGTGCCTGCAAACCGCAAGGCTCAGGCAACGTACCAGGCTGACAGGGCCGACATGATATGGAATCGTTGTATGACCAAGGGCGGGCACAAGTCACTTGCCTACAAGGTCGGTGGACTCAAGACAGTTGAAGAAGCTGCCGACGATGAAGGATTCGTCGAGACGAAGGAACTGATACCGCCGGAGGACGGGGTGCAACTCGGAGGACCGTCAGCAGATGACATTGCTGCTGTCGTCACTGAGCAGCTTGCATCAGCAGGGGCTGAATCTGAGGAATCAACACCACCTGTGGAGTTGAAGAAGACGCGTGGTCGTCCGGCAGGGTCCAAGAACAAGCCGAAGGATGGTGAGCCCGAGGCAATCATCCCGCCTACCGAACAGCCAGAGGAGCAGGTATCACCGGACCTCGAGATACCGATAGGTGAAGCAGAGCCACCGTCAGAAGCATCAGGCGCCGAGTTGTCTGACGACGACGACGGTACGCCGATCTGTCCGGCTGATGCTCAGATAGCATCGCATTGGATACTCACTGAGAAGTTCCCTGCACAGGTTGTTCTTCAGGAGAACGGCTGGCACATATCCAACGTCGGGCAGTTGTCGCAATACCAGTACGAAGTGCTGAAGCCGAAACGCATCGAGTGGCTAAGGAAGATGAGCAAGCAGCTCGGATGGCCTGCAGATCAGGACTTGTCGCTGCTGATTGGTGGTGAACAGGTCAAGCAATTGCGGGATGACTACGAGAAGCGCACCGGGAGACCAGCATAGCAACAACAGGGCGCCGGGACTGACACCGGCGCCACATTCGATGGAGGTGGTATGAAACACGACGGAGAAAGAAAGGTCAGCCGCAACCGTTCACTGGTTGCATTCCGGCGCGCACACCCTGATTACTCATGGGCTGAGATAGGTGCCGAGTTCGAGGTATCTCGGCAGTGCGCCACCAAGATATTCAGCCGGACGGTCGAACTAGAGAAAGTGCGGACGTAGGAGGACTGATGCCACAACGGGGCATAGACACTGCGGTCTGGTCACACGCTGAATTCTCTAGGCTGTCAGCGCCAGCGAAACTATTGTTTCTCTACTGCTGCACATCACTAAGGGGCAACAGCGCCGGCATGTATAGGGCTACCAGGGCGCAGATAGCATTCGATACGTCACTACCGGAACCAAAGCTAGACGGTTTATTCACAGAGATTGGACCGATTGACATCACATGGTATCCGGAGCGTGAAGTGATATGGGTCAGGCATTTCTTGAAGCATCAGACGCGGTCAGACAAGTTTCTGATTGCAGTTGCCCGGGCATTGCAGCATGATTTCAGTTCATCGAATCAGGACCTCGTGGGTCTGTTCATGGATGAGAATTCACATTTCCGTTCGTTCATTGAGGAGAATGATGGGGTAGAGATACCGTATCGATACGGTATCGATAAGCTTACTAACCCTAATACTGTATCTAATACTGTATCTATTCCTCTTTCTTCTCCTGATAGTGTATTATCGGAAGTTGAACAGGCGCTGGTTGAATTGAAGGGATGGGGTGAATTCACTGAGGCTGACGGTAAATGGCTGACGACACTCAGGGCAGACTATGGCGATCCTGCGGCTGCAGATGTGCACGATTGTATGCAGCACTGGATGAAGAAACCAAAGACGCAGCACACAAAGGCACAGTGGAAAAGTCGACTGCGTAACTGGATGAGGAACAAACGAAAGTTTGAGGGAGACACACATGGATCAAGAGACAGGGGACTTTCAGGTAACGCTTCCGCCGGCGCTTTCAGCGATCTTCAAGACAGTGACGCGTAAGCAGGCAGCGGTGTGTCGCAACTGCGGCACGGAGTATATGCAGCGCATATACACGAAGCCTGACAACACTGAGACGCGAGGGGATGACTGCTGTCCTGATTGCCGGATGCAGGCCGACATAGCATCTGCCAAGGATGAACACGAGAAGGCGATGGCACTGGCGGCTGTGGATGTCCGCGCGGACTGGCGCCGTGCCTATGGCGTAGAGGGCAAATACCTTTCTACGACATTCGAGAACTTCAAGCGCTCATGGCAACCGAAGGCATTTGACCTTGTATCGAAGTGGCAATCAGGTTCGCTGCTATTGTGGTCGGTGAGCCTCTACGGCCTTGGCAAAACACACTTGGTGTGTGCGCTAGCCAACAAACTGATAGCCGAGCGCGATGCCATCCTGGACCGCGGCAACGGTGAATACCTCAAGCGACCATGCCCGGTGCGCGTTGAGAATGAACCGGAGTTACTGAGTAGAATCAGGGCCACGTTCGGCAAGAACACTGACAGTGATGAGGCCATCTACCAGAAGCTGACGACGGTTCCGGTCCTGATAATCGATGACGTTGGCAAGATCAGGCCAAAGGAACTGGACTTCACACAGTCTGTGCACTATCGAATCATCAACACCAGGTATGTCCGTGGGCTGGATACGATTATCACAACGAACATGCCGCTAGTCAAGAAGCAAAAGTCGGACCCCGAGACATTTGAGGAGCACATCGGCGGGGCCTGTGCTGACCGGCTGCGTGAAATGTGCGGCAGGTCAGGCATCCTTGAAATGAAAGGCGTGAGCTACCGTAAGGAGGCGAAGTGATGCCTGAGAAACTACTGTGGATAACAGAAGATACCTGGCTCGACTTGAGCATGGGCCTCGATACATGGATTCAGATATCAGAAGTCCGCGCCGCCATGACAGAGGTGGACAACGATGAAGGATGCTACGTGTTCGACAGGCTTGATAAGTATTGGAGGGAGCACGGCGGCACGAGTCGCGAAATGGACTACGCCGAGGCTTTCGCAGGCTACCTGCTCACCCACATGGGGGCCGCATGAAACCGGCTGAGCGGATTGAACTGGCACAATGCCCGGCAGGCGGGAGTCACCACTGGTTGTACTGGTACGACGGGCCTGACCATGTGCGGCAATGCTTGAAGTGCGGACGCGGACCCGAGCTCGCACATGAAATGAATCCTGACAGTCTGCAACAAATGGCGCAGGCGAAACACGGCGTAGACCGTGCGAAGCCACGAACAAAGAGGGAGGACAGATGAAAGAGTGGGAACTGGGAATCTACGACATTGAGGCTGCACGAAAACGCGGCAAAGACCTGTGGTGGGAAAAGACTGGCGGCGTAGGCGACCTGCGCGAGTTCCAAGACGGGGCCATCGCCGATGCTGCGGTGAAAAAGGTGGTGGGGTGGCTGGAGAAGAAGCAAGAGGCCGAACTGAAAGCCTATGCAGACAGGGCGCCCTCAGCAGACAAGACACAAGATGTCTACGACTTCTCGCTAGAGGGGTCGGCGCTACTTAGGCGGCTAGGAGTGATGACCGAGATTGTGGCAGAACTCAAGCAGGAGGTGGGACTGTGAATCATTGCTCTCAGTGCGGCATACGGATTCCAGAAGGGCAGAAGTTTTGCTCGGTGTGCTATGGCGATATTGACTATGGGCGCGACGGCCACTATCGGGCAATGGTTGAGGCCGAGGAACTGGGCAAAGAGGCGGCGGAAAGAGCGCTACGCGAGGCACAGGAGGCCCAATGATAACCGAAGCAGGGCAGAGAGAGGCGTATGAGTGGCTAGGATACGTAGAGCCTTACGAGGTGAAGCACAAAGGGTGGTTTTCTCATCAACCTCGTGGTGGGTCGTTGATTTTGGGGATTCATCCACTCCCACCCCTCTACACCAACGGCCAGCCTGACATGAACACATGGTGCTACGAGTTTGTGCCAGCACTTGAGGCCGTATGCGTTGATGTGCGGTGGGACAGTGCAGAGGGACAGTTCGATCTAATAGGTGCGGGTTGTGGCCTGTACCTGTGCTCAGACACAGACCCCTACGCCGCATTTAGCCAGTGGAGGGAGGCGCAGTAATGGTTATTTATGTGGTTCAAGCGTACGACGACCTTGAGTATGGCGGGTATAGCGAGCCATCGGTCGAAGGGGTGTTTTCAACACGGCCTGATGCTGAGAGACTCGCAGCCAGTATCCGTAGGACTAACAGATACGGATATCAGGAGTACGCCAGGGTTGAACAGTTAGCTCTTGACCATCCAGAGGTAGAGGAAAATCGCAGTGGTGCATTGGGATGGCCTTGGGGGTGCCATTGACTCTCCGTATCGAGATCCCTGGCCTACCACCGGCTGAGTGCTCGCCTAACGCGAGGGTGCATTGGGCAGTGAAGGCGAAGGCTGCAAGGCAATACGGTACAGACGTGTTCTATCTAGCTGTGGATGCGCGGAACAGGAGCGAGAATCCGGCAGAGTGGCAAAACCTCGACAACGCGCGGGTATCCGTGACGTTCATGCTGCCGGACAACAGACGGCGCGACCTCGACAATCTCATAGCGTCCTTCAAGTCAGGTCTCGATAGCTTGGTACGCTGTGGGATTCTACTCGACGACTCGGCAGGACACGTAACACTGTCGTACTCAGCAACACAACCATTCGACGCGGTAACTCCTGTGACCATTGTGGAGGTGACTCATGGGTAGGCTAGATGAGGTTGGAATCATAGGCGATGATGGGGGCGTGTATTGGGGCAGCAAGCGCCGATACCCGACCAAAGAGGCGTTCATGGAAGCGGTGAAAGAATTGGAAGGTGGATTGGAAGACGAAGACTCTGACATACGGAGGGTCACAGAAAGACACCTGCGCCGCTGCGAGGCGACGGACAGCGACTACGACATTATGTGGCGTCTCTGCAAAGGCCCCGCCCGTGGCGCAACGCCGGTGTGGGAGTTGTCGTGAAACAGACACCCATCAAGCACAACGCCGGGATAAAATCATGGAGGTGTATGGATGAATAGATGGCACGTGAATGTCGGTGACGGTGATAGCCTAATAATACCAGGTGAGACGCTGGCCGAGGTAGAGAAGGCCATCATTGAGATGGGCTACAAGGGGATGATTAACGCGGTAGTGCGTGCCGGACACGAGACATACTTGGCAGGATGGAGTGCACTCAGGGTGGTTCCAAGGATGGATACCTCCGTGGGAGTTGGCATGATTGTGGAGGTGACGGCATGAGTAAGTTAGACGACATTGGAATTGTTGACGCTTGTGATTGCACGTTTGGCAGCAAGCGCCGATACCCCACGAGGGAAGACTTCATAGATGCTGTAAGGCAAGACATTGGAGTTGAAGTTGACCCCGACGAAGTGACTGAGAAGTACGCGCGGCGATGCCGAACGCCAGAAGGCTACGAGGCTATGTGGCAGTTCTGTGACGGCCCCGCCAAGTGCGCGGAACCAATATGGGAGTGTTCATGAAGCGGACACCCATCAAGCA
>Ga0075125_10001610_pt1 | contig 10983 bp, 17 predicted proteins | sample AntAceMetag02UKN_FD_69810 | JGI IMG/M metagenome (GOLD analysis project Ga0075125, IMG submission 69810) | Saline lake microbial communities from Ace Lake, Antarctica - Antarctic Ace Lake Metagenome 02UKN | ecosystem: Environmental > Aquatic > Non-marine Saline and Alkaline > Saline | place... | reverse complement strand
ACAAAGACTGCTTCTTGTGGATCTGGAACTGGGAGGGCAGCCAAAGCCTCTTCGAGAGCCTGGCCGGATAGGCTACACTTAAGTCGATCACGCTCCGCAAGTATTGCGCCATCTATCATGGCTTCGTACTTGGCCCAGGGATCATTGATTGCGGGTCGACGCGCGCATCTACCCTGGGACTCTGTAAAGTTGTGAACGGCCCCTTGCACTACCTCGGTGCTCTTAAGGGGTACCCACTCTCGCGCCAGTGAGCGAGCTCCTTCGAGAGCATCTAGAGCGTCGTCGTGGGCGCCCATAGGATATTCGGCAAGTTGCTTCTTTAACTGCTCCTGCCCAGTTTCGTGAACCAATAAGTAGCCATTCGAGAAGTCCGGTTCGAGGGACTGCAAGCGTAGCGCCTTATTAGCCAGCTGATTGATAGCCAGGATGGGCAAGTAGGACGCCTCTTCCATGGCTGTTCGAGCACTCTCCGTGGCGTACAGAGCCTGGAACGCATTACTCTCAATACCCCAGCGAAGAATTTGATACTGTCTTGCCCAGCGATTCTGTGCCTTCATTATAATAGCCGGCGGCCTTCTCCTAGTATCGTCTTCTAGTACGAAGAGCTGATTGGTCGGAGCCTTAGCTAAGATTGAGATCGACGCGAAGTCGGCTGAAACTGTGCGACCCATCGAGGGGTCAGTAAAGCCGAATATCGCGCACGCACTGAGCGGTACCGCAACTCCCGTGGTGTTCGGGACAAGCCAGACTTCTCCTTCGTCTGCGGGTTGTCCTGGTGGCACTCGGTACTCTTTCCGGTAGGACTGTACGTTCTTGAATAAAGCCTTCGAAGGGTCAGTCGGCTCATTCTGTAACTCCATTGAGAAGGATGCTTCGCCTTCACTGACGCGCATCACCATAAGGTCGTAGACTGGGAATGCTTCTGGCCATGCACTCCTACTGCCCTCTAGCATTTCTTCTTCGCGGTCTAGATAGAACTGCCGCGCGACGTCCTCCTTGTTAGCCAAGGAAAGGTCAGTAATGGTTTCTTTCCACTCGTCCCAGAGGTCCATTCGTACTGGCCACTCAGGTAACGCCTGGAATATAAGACTGCCGAACATGGGATTGGCGACCAGTCGTGCCAGAAGGCAGTCATGGTGTAGGAAGTTGCCGACCACTAGAACCTTCGTATCGTCCCATCCAGCTCGCATAACCGAGCGTAGGAACCAGTCGGATAGCGCGTCGCGCCGCATCTCAGACTGTACAGCTACAAGGTTCTCTATGTCGTCCACGATCATCAGATCAGGTCGATGGTGCCTGTACTTCCTACCACGTATCTTCATACGTGCGCCGAGAGCTACTAGCTTAACGCCTGTGCTCGTTTCTATCTCTGCCGCCTGCCATTTGGGGCCTTTCAACGAGCCGAAGTCTTCGAGTATTCTCTCGTTATTTTCTAACTCGTCTTTAACAGTAGCGAGCTGTTCTTTAGCCTGGTCAAAGGAGTCAGAGATAACTAAGATATGACGTCTTAGTTGGTAAAGCGTCTTATGGAGCGGCACGGCTAGCGTTGCAATAGTAGTCTTCCCATGTCCACGAGGACAGGCTGCTACGTCACTTACTCTGCCCTCTATAGCGAACATGCGTTTTACTCTTGCGAACAACTGCAAGTGCATGTCTGCTAACGGTTTGGTGAAATGCCTATGTAGGTAGAAGCGTGCAAAGAACCGCTGGTCGATCTCTCCTAGCTGACGTCTGAGGTCACCATCTGGCGGCCTGTCTAGCCAGCCGCTCTCTTCAAGTTCGTCCATGGTAAAGTTACGCAGAAGGGCCGTCTGTATAAGCTTAAGATCCTTCTCTGTCAGCTGCATCTAGCACCTTTACCTCAGCGTCTACGAATGCTTCTTTAGTTACTTTAGATACACTAGTTGCTCTAGTAGCCATCTCAGCTAGCAGAGCCTCTGGAGCCACTATCACGTTCTGCTGCAGAAGCAGGGATCGTAGTGACGGTAGCTGTGATTCTGCAGGGGCAGGTGCCTTCTGATTTGCGACTGGCTCCAGTCCTAGCTCTCCCTTAAGCTCTGCGAACTTAGCTAGCTTTGTCCAATACTGATTCATTAGCTTGCGTGTGTCTGCAGTTACAGTACCCTGTCCGTGGGTAACCTTTGAGGTAAGTATGGCTACCTCTACTTCTGTCTTGTAGTAGCGAAGGACAGCCGACATCTCACCTATGAGATCTATCTCTACATCTACGTACTTTAGACGCTTCTGTAACTCGCCAGGCTCCAGGAAGTATTGTTCTGGAATCTGAGTGGCGAAGGATGTGACTTCCTCTACAGAAATGGTTTCTCCGTAACGCTGGAGGATCAAAGCTGAGGTTCGAGCTGGAGACGTACCAGCGCAAAGTAGACCGAATATCTCGGTCTTATGCTCGGAGCGTTCTATGACTAGTACATCAGTAGTTGGAAGCGTAGGATGTTCTGCTTTCATGGCTTCATTATATCACACTTACAAGCATCTGTCAAGGCTTGGAGGTGGGTGGCTTGCTGATTGGTGGGTATGTAGCTATAGTTACAGCGTCACTTAAGTAACACGATCAGTACTTTGACTATGACAAAAGTAATAGTCGGCTAGTTCTAGAGCGACATTTTAGTATAGCAAGTGACCCATTTCCGGTGTATAATGTATTTGAACATGAAAACACGCACGGCACATTAACAAACATGGGATTACCACCACCAACCCATCATAATTGACACGTGATACATAATCCCCACATCATCGAATAACGGGGGATATGTAAAATGGCCGAACATGTAATACCATTGACCGATACCACCACCAAAACGGTTATCACGGACAAAACCATATGGCGGGATGTGAAATATGCGGCGTTATACGTTGGCAAAAACCGCCGTCAAATGGGGCCGTTATTGCGGGATGGGAACGTGTTTCCAAATGCACGCAAACATCCGCAAACGGGCGCATGGTCAATTCCGGATAACGACGTCAAAAACGCGCGCATCGTGTTGGAAAACGCACGGCGTGCCAAAATTGACGCATCGTTCGAATCGGGCAAACGTCAACGACCCACCACCGCATCATGTAACCGTATACGTCGCGCCGTACATAACGACGCCACATTGACGGTCACACAACGTGAATTGTTCACCACACGGATAAACGCGTACGAACACGTATGGGATGCGAAATACGCAAAACGCAAACCCACCACCAAACGCAAACCCACCACCAAATAATGTGTTGTGTGGGGATTGTGTACCACGTGTCAATATTCATACATGTACATATATTGTATACGGGGGTAAATTACAATGCGGTGGTTCGTTATTGAATATGATGCACGATATATGGTAATGTGTATACATCGGTGTCAACGTGGTTACACGGGGTTACGTGGTGGTATAATGCCCCACGTGTATCGGAATATAACCATGACGGCATTTGAACGTTTGACAACATTGTTGTATGCATGTACCAAAAAACGTATCACGTTAACCGGTCGGGGTTGGGTTGTACATTCGACCATGTAACATAATAAAATGCACGCGTCGTTTTGACGCGTGTGTTTTTTTTTGTCACACGGGGGGGGATTATGTCAACCACCGTACAAACCGCATACGTGCTATAATCATTGTGTATGCATACGGGCTTCGAATGGGTGTGCATGAATATACGTTGTATACAATATATAATATAATAATAAATATAATACGGTGTTTGTACATTGACGTTACACGCCACAACAACGAAAGCACGTATACAAAAAGATGTGTGTCAATGTGTGTGTCAATGTGTGTCGCGACAAATGTGTACAAACACGATATTATATAATGTATATCATTATATACGTGCTATTATGTATATTTCCCAATTTGACAAAAAACCGGATGTGTGGTATAATTTGGGTACATGTATATAACGTATACGATACATGCACACGCACACCACCGCACCACACGTGCTTTTTATTGTTAACGGGTTACACGAATCAACACGGGGGTATAAAATGAACACGGTACACAACAAACGTGGGGTACACAAAATAACACGGTATGCCACAAATCGGGATATGTCATTTGAATCGGGTGTTGTAATAAAAACGGGTACGGTATTGATGGGTGTAAACGGTAACAAAAACGCACGTGCGGGTAAAAACGGTGCACGTGTAACGGAAATTCGCACGTATGCAAATCACGTGTTGGATGACGAAAAACAATGGCATGGCAAATGGGAACACAACATACATTTCACGTACGATGCGCCAAATTTGATGTATGATGCGTATCACAAACAAACATTAATTTATGTTGGCCATGCCAATCGGACATACCGTAACATATCCGATGCATCATATGCCCGATTGCAACGTGTATTGAAAACCCGTGGGCATCACACAACCAACAACCCGTATCCAATTTGGTCGCGGTGGATGGCGCGGTAACATGGCACAAAAACACGGTAACACGGTCAATTTCGTACCAACATGCAATCATTACGATGCATGTGATAAAATGTCGATGGCATGGTCGTTATACGTGCACAAATTACCGACACCGGACGAAAACGGTAACACGTATTACACCGATGCGTTGACATACGGATATTTGGACCACATCGTGCAAAACATGTTACATCCCGGAATTGGTACCGCACGCATAATTGAAATGACACCCAAACGACGTGCCATGTTGGATAAAATGCGCGGTGTCACCAAACCGGTACATGTACCAAAACGGCACACATCAACCGATCCGCCGTTCGTATACCCAAAACAATACGGTACCAAAATGCATGATGAACGGTCAATACGTATCATGTATTGTTGTTCGTGTGGTATGGATTTTTACGACCATCACGATATTTCGACACGTGTCCCGATACATTGTCCGTGGTGCGATTCGGGGCACGTGTCCGAAACCGATGACGTGCCCGATGACGATCACGTGTTACGGACACGGTATGCGGAACGTATGTACATCATCACCGACGAAAACGGTGACATCATCAAAAAATAACAACATGCACACGAACGCGCACCACATACACAAATGGCAACCGTCATTTGTGTATGTGCGCGTGTCCATGTGGGGCACGGGTTGTTAATTGGGGTTGTATACAATGGGGGTAAACATGTTCATTATCAAACGCACCATTGCACACCCGGATGCCGTATCACCGGATGATGCATCATCATTTCAACGTGACGTGATGGCAAAATTGTACCATGCACAATTTACGGGACGTGTGCAATTATTGCCATACAACCACATAATGTTGTATCGTGGTGCCGAATACATACGTGTATCAAAAAATTCCATATCAACACGTTCGGATGGTGACATCGCAATTGTAACGGGTTCCCATCCAACGGTGTGGTGCAAAACGGTACATGCCGCCGTAATTGGTGCGTTGGCATATATTGGGGCCATGTGAACAAACGGTGTACCACGCACGCCAAATGCGCGCGTGGTAATCCGTGTGTCCACATGTACAATACATGGGACGTAATCAAAACGGGGGTATGTAACATGAAATGCGACGATATGGAAATTGGTATGCATGTACGGTTTGGGGATGGTGGCACGGGGCGGGTGTCATCAATGAATTGTTTACGCACACCGCCGTTGTGTCATGTTGTACCGTTTGGTGGTGGTGTACCATTATTGTTGGATCCCGCAATTTGTTCACGTACATCGGAAACGGACACATTGTGCCCGTTTTGTGGTGTGGACATAAAACCGACCACGGGCAACAAATTGTTGGACGGCGCATTTGAAACCATGCGACAATGCGCGTACAACGCATCATCCGGTATGCATGTGGACAATTTGTACCGGTATGAAACATTCAATGCCGTGTCCAAATGGATGCATGATACCGTTTTGGTACACCCACAAATGAAAATCCGCATACCGTTGGAAATTGTATACCATGACCATCCCGAAACACGGTGTCCCGAATTGTTACGATGGCCGGAATACGATAACATACGCAATATGTGTGCATGGGTTGGCCGTGCACGTGCATCGTTGGAATTACAACACAACGTACAAACGTGCGGACGTATGCACGATGCGACACGGTGGATTCGACAAACCACATGAACAAACGGTGTACACATCACCAACACGGTGGTGTGTATCCGTGTGTTCATGTCCACAACGGATGCGAACGTATCAAAACGGGGGTATATGATGGAAAACGTACAATGTAACAAATGTGGGGAATCGGTCCCCAAAACGGATACATGGATCGAAATTGACCCGTGTACCGGAAAATCGGTGCGTGTATGCAACGGGTGTTACGTGGCACAACAAACGAAACACGCCGATGTTTTGATGTCGGTGCATTTTACGGAACGCATGTGCACGTTGGACATGTTGTGCATGGCACCGAACGTGTACGCATATCGGGTCACGTACCATTTGTTTGGTGACCATGTACGAAACGAAACCGATTACAATGATTACGACATGATTTGGATTCGTGATGCGTTCGGAAACATGAACACGTATTACGATTCGTTGTGCATACGTGCAACGGAAACGTACATGGATTGTGATACATGCAACCAATAATTGGTTGTACAACAAAACGGGGGTGTGTTGTGGAATTGGAAACACGTTCGCGGGAATATTTACGTGCATTGGTCGAAACCATGTACCAACAAAAAACACCGCACCCAACGGGAACGCGTGTGTTTGTGGCCGGTATGTGGGGTACGATTGCGGGACACCGGTTCGTGGACGGCAACCACATTGACCCGATATACGTGGTCACGTTTGACAACGGGCTGATTAACACGCACGTTGTACACCACATGATTGACGCATCATAAAACGACACCATGCCCACCACCACCAAGCGCGTTGCGTGGTGGGTATGCGTCGTGGTATGATACCACGTGGCGGGGTTGTAATGACATCATTTATTGCGCCCAGCTTCCAATGGACGACGTATCGAAAAAACGGGGGTATGTAATGGAAACGAAACATGTGTGTCGGGATTGTGAAACACCGGAAAACGTGTTACGGCATGTGGACATGGGAACGGGTGAAAAAGTGTGGTTGTGTTGCCAATGTGGGAGCACACAACACGAATATGAATGTGTTGAACCGACGGTGTACAACATCCAAACGGGTGAAACGGGCTACGTATTGACATCGGCTTTGGATGACCGGTGGGTTCGTGTGGTGATACATGATACGTGTGGTACAACGGCATGGTTGCGGGAATACGTCATAGCGGATTGGCAATGGCTGATGAACGTACCAGTCGCGTTCATCAAAAAACACATCACACCGATTTGGAACGCATACAACACATTGTACATGTACGACGATGCCGAAATGGTATACGATTTGGCGCGTACGTTGGCCCATGACCAAGGTGAGGCGTTCAACGATGAATTGGTTACCGTTTTGCGTACATGGAACGAAAACCATCCCATGTACCGTATTATACACGAATACGTTGTTGAAGCATTGATCGACAACGATATGATGCCATAACGGAATTGGTATGGTGTACATGCCATACCACGTGTATGCAAATTGTGTTACCCCCGCGATTTGTGTACACGTGGCATGGCATGTGCCATGTGTGAAAATGAACACGTATCGAATGGGGGTACATGATGAAATACGAACGTGATGTGTATGTTTACAACGAGGCTACCAATTCGTACGGCATCATACGTGATGTGAACCATGCACCAGATCCGCCATTGTGTCGTGTATTTTACGGTTCCGTGTATGGTCACGCGATAGTCGATTGGACATCGGCTCGTGAATTGACCATCGTGACCGATAGGGCGCGCATACCACTTTCCATACGTCGTAAACACGGAAAGGGATCCACCCCGCTACGTATGGATGCTACGGGCAAAACACATGCACAAATTGTGAAAGCGGTCAAATTCGCACGCCACAAGCTTCGTTCCACATACGTGTACAATTTGCAAAACGGTCACAAAACACGACACACATATGCGGTAGGTAAGGCGTGTCATTTTTATGGTGTCGGTGTGGCGTCCGGTACATCGGAACCGAGACCGTGTACGATCAAATCCCATGACCGGTGTTACACATGGTCGGGGTATGTGGATTCATGGTATACGGTACAATTTGCGGATGGTGGTACACGTAGTTGGATATCAACATCACATTTGCGACCACCGTGGTTTCCGTTAGCATAACCATCGGGGTGTGACATGCCACCCCGCATAGCACGCAGCCAATCGTTGGGTGTCATGCGGTGTGGTATGTCGCCACACAGTGCATGGGTGCGATAAAGTGTACCCAGCTTCCAGTGGATGACCGTATCGAAAGAGGGGGTATGATGTTGTTTCAAGAGGGTGATCGAGTTCGTGTCGAAGCTACGAACCGTGCAGGAGTGATACGCCATGTGGTAGACACTCCGAAGGGCAAGCTGTATCACGTATACATGAGCCGTGAGTATGGCCCGAACTTTGCTTGGCGTTGGAAGCCCGCATACAAGTTGAGTTCCGCTGCCGACGAAGTGTGGAGTCGGTACTACATGGAACGCTTTTACGGGCAGCTGTATCCGGTGTGCCATATCGATGCTACCGGACATCCAGACATGTGCGAGATCGAGTCCGATGTGCAGGAAATGCGTAGACAGGAGCGTTCCACATACGTTACCCACATTGAGCTGGTTCGTAAGACGAAGCACAAGCACCCGATTGGGTGTGTAGGTGTGTTTCATTCAGATCGCATACGAAGTAGCAATGCTCCACGGCCATGCACTATCATATCGCAGGACGTGCGGTATTCGTGGAACGGTTACATGGATGGAGCGTACACAGTGCAGTTCAAAGACGGCTCCATACGTAGTTACGTCATGGGACTGCAGTTCGTAGCTGCATAAGTATAGACATTCGCCGGACGGTAGCTGATCGCCGTTCGGCGTATTGCTATGCGTTAGTGCAGCCAACATCTTGTACAGCAGTACTATTATCAAGCTTCCAGTGAAAGGAGGAGGCAGTGAGAGCCAATAAAGGGATATCCAAGAAGCGAGCTACCGCAGCTCCGTTGGTGCATAGCTACTACATAGTATACGGGCACAGAATATCGCAGGATAACTTTGGACAGCCGTATCGTGTACAGATAGGTTTCATGTGTCCAGTGTGTATGCGCTTCCACGGTAGTGAGCTTGAACACGGAGTGGAGTTCATATGTGAGTGTGGTCTACATATTACACGCTACGGAAACGAACTTGCGTGTACAGAGGAGGTGGTAGAGTGCCAATAAGTAAGTGGAGTGCGGCGTTCAAGGTTACCCTCATTAAGGGGCCGTGTCAATCTGCAACACTGAGGAGTGCGTGGGCAGCACAGGCAGAAGTAGCGTTCCGAGCTGCCGCAGTAGCAGACGGCCGTAAGGTACGTAGTGACGTATCCATTTTCGCTGAGCTACACGAGTTCGCATACGAGAAAGTAGCGTACCCGTTTTCAGAGGAGTGGCCGGCTACACTGGAGCAGTTGGCTGAAGCGAGGTTCATGGTAGGAGGATTTGACCCCAGTGTATAAAGTCGCAAGAGGTGACAGTGCCCAAGCTTTGGAGTATAACGTGGACTGCCTGCGGGCAAAGGGATACAAGTACGTTGGTGGAGTGTGCGCCTATGTAACGCTGACGCGCTACGCTAAGTTCCTGCAGGCTATGGAGAAGGAGGAGAGCAGTGAAGTTCGAGATGGGGGACAGGATCAGAGATGCGAGACACATTGATAGGGTGGGCATGGTAGTGAAGGCTTCAAAATCGTACCTGGACGTGTACTTCCCTTCGATACGCTGCGTGATGATGTGTCCCGCAGAGGAAGCGCAGTTCGTATCGAGCTCGAACTACGAGTGTAAGTGTTTCGTTTGCGGTCAGCCTGTACGCGGAGCAGCACGAGTGGAGTTGTGGGGAGGCGACGAAAAGGTACCGGTGCTTGTGCATGAGGAGTGTGTACGAGAAGAGTAGGCATGTGCAGATAGTAGAAGGAGGCAGACGTGGACGTGAAGCAGTTTCGAAAGGGTGTAGACAGGTGGGCAGTAGAGAGGATATTCGAACTGAGGCACTGTGATACGGAGTACGAGCGCAGGAGGTGGGGTAGACAGGGTAAGGTATCGTTCCAGGCTCTGGCCAAAGAAGAGCGTGTCCCTCTGGACATGCCGCGCTTCCGTGGAGCAGCTTTGTTCATTGAGGCGTTACGCCTTAAGTGGACAGCAATGGTACACGGAGATGGAAAGGCCGAATCGGCACTGTCCTTGTGGGCACAGCAACAGTTCCTACCAGAGGAGATGCTAGGATTAGGAGCAGCGAGTAACGCGGCCATGTAGCTAGCAGCCGACGAGCAATATCCCCCTGTGAAGCCGCAGAGGTACGGCAGGGAAGTAGTTAGACTGCGCTTCCCAGAAGAGGAGGAGGGTATTACGTTTTACCTGTACCTCACTGGCGATGACAACTGGCGGTTTAGGATGGACAACGGAGACTGCATAGGTGAGCTGGTAGAGGACATAGCGGACTACGAGACGTGCTATCGGAGTAAGAAGTGCGCCCTTCCCTAGACACAGTGATGCCAGCGGTAGGTAGCACAACATAAAGCCGTGCTATACATTATGTAGACCGTCGTTTCCCAGCTTGACATTTGCTGGTTAGTGTGATATACTGTAGACGTACCGTAACGGGAGGGCCTATGCACTGAGAGCGCTAGCACCACGAGCGAAGTTCTTCTAATCGAAGTAGTACTAGTAAAGCCCTGAGGAGGGGCACAAAGCAATGGCTAAGATTGTCAACGGAAAGATGGTGATAGAGCTTCAGGTTTCAGCAGACGGCATGGACGTGGCTACCGCAGCCCTGTACTGTGGTGTGGGTCGATCAGTGATCCGCAAGGCAGTTCGGGAAGGTACCCTGGAACACACCCTGGTCGGTAAAGAAGGAGCGAAGCGCAAGACTACGCGCCTCACTCAGAAGTCGCTTGACCAG
>Ga0075125_10001609_pt1 | contig 10988 bp, 4 predicted proteins | sample AntAceMetag02UKN_FD_69810 | JGI IMG/M metagenome (GOLD analysis project Ga0075125, IMG submission 69810) | Saline lake microbial communities from Ace Lake, Antarctica - Antarctic Ace Lake Metagenome 02UKN | ecosystem: Environmental > Aquatic > Non-marine Saline and Alkaline > Saline | place... | reverse complement strand
TCCTATGAGGTCTATGTTCAAGAGACGGCAACATCAACGAAGCTTCGTTCTCTGGGGATTTATCGGCAGACGAAGAGAGGGATAGAAATTTCTTATTAAAACTGAGAAGAGATAATTCTACCGGTGAAGATGATTAAAAAAGATGCTCAGAAAGAGATTAAGAAATTACGGGAAACCATTCACCATTACCGCTACGCTTATCATGTTCTTGATAGGTCTTTGATTTCTGATGGTGCTTTAGACTCTTTAAAACATAATCTTTGGATTTTAGAGCAAAAATATCCTGATTTAATTACTTCTGATTCTCCAACTCAAAGAATCGGAGGGGTTTCTTCCAAGGGCTTTAAAAAAATTAAGCACGGGATCCCCATGCTTTCTATAGAAGATCTTTTCTCAAGCCAAGAATTAACAAAATGGTGGATTTATATTAAAAAATTTCTTTCTTCGCAAAAGACTAACCAGAAACAGGAATTTTTTAGCGAGCCCAAAATTGACGGCCTAGCGGTTAGTTTGATTTATGATAAAGGATTGTTTGTTCTTGCTTCTACGCGCGGAGACGGCTATATTGGTGAAGACGTAACCGTTAATGCTAAAACCATTGAAGCCATTCCTTTGCGACTCAAACTTTATCAATCCTTGTTCTCTAAAGAAGTTGAGCAGCGCCTAGAAGATTTAATACAGCATGGGAAAATAGAAATTAGAGGAGAGGTTTATTTGAGCAAAGAAGTATTTGCTAAAATCAATAAAGAGAGGATTAAAAAAGGAGAGAAACCTTATGCTAATTCTCGTAATCTGGCTGCGGGGAGCATTAGACAATTAGATCCCAAGATGACAAGCACTCGGCATTTGAGTTTTTTGGCTTGGGACTTAGTGACTGATATTGGGCAAAAACAACACAATGAAGAACACCAGATTACCAAAGCCCTAGGGTTTAAAACTGACCCCGGAAAGATTTGTTATTCTTTAAAGGAGGTCGTTGATTATTGGCAGAGGATGCAAGAAGAAAGGGAAAATCTGCCTTATCCCATAGATGGAGTAGTGGTGAATATTAATAATAATCAAACTTTTCAAGACCTGGGCGTAACCGGGAAAAGCCCCAGAGGAATAAGGGCCCTTAAGTTTCCTCCCGAACAGGTGGTCACGCGAATTAAAAAGATTGTTATTCAAATCGGAAGAACCGGAGCGGCGACTCCGGTGGCTATTTTCGACCCCGTTAACGTTGGCGGAGCTGTTGTCAGTCGGGCAACGCTTCACAACGCCGATGAGATTAAACGATTGGGAGTAAAAATTGGAGACATCGTTATTGTCGGGCGAGCAGGAGATGTCATTCCGAAAGTCATAAAAGTTCTGGCGAGGATGAGAAAAGGAAATGAGAAAAATTTTGCCATGCCTAAACAATGTCCAGTTTGCGGGGCTCGATTGGTAAGAAAAGCAGAACAAGTAATTTGGCGTTGTCCCAATATTGATTGTCCCGCCCGAAGAAAAAACCTTCTCAAGCATTTTGTCTCCAAAAAGGCTTTTAACATTCAGGGACTGGGCCCGAAAATTATTCAACAATTAAGGGAAAAGAAAATTATTTCTCAGCCAGGAGATATTTTCCGTCTTCAGCCCGCAGACTTAATGAATTTAGAAGGGTTTCAGGAGAAATCCGTTAAAAATTTAATCAAGGCTATTGAGCAAAGCAAAAAAATTGATTTTTCTAAATTTATTTTTGCTTTAGGCATCCCTCAAGTTGGAGAAAAGACAGCTCGACTTCTGAGTACAGAAACAAAAAGTTTAGCCAAATTAAAAGTTATTCCTTTGAAGGGATTGATGGTTCTGCCTGATATCGGACAAGAAACAGCAGAAGCTATCTTTCAGTGGCTGAGACAGAAAGCTAATGTAAAATTGATCAATGATTTAATTCAGAGGGGAGTAAAAATTAATTTTCCGCATCCTTTGAAAAAACAACTTTGGCGGGGAAAGAAATTTATCCTGACGGGAAAACTAGAAAAATTTACACGGGAGGAGATGATAGAAAAAATTAGAGAAAGAGGAGGAAAAAGCTTAAGTTCTGTGTCTTCAAAAGCAGATTTTTTGGTTTATGGGAAAAAGCCTGGAAGTAAATTAATAAAAGCTAAGGAAAAAGGGATAAGCATTGTTAGTGAAAATCAGTTTATCCAAATGTTAAATTCAACCTCAAAATGAGATTGCTAAGTAAAATTGATTGGCCTTTAATTATCTCTTTTGTTCTCTTAACCGGGTTCGGACTAACTGTTATTTACAGCTTAGCTTTCCCTAAGAGCGAGCTTTCTTTTTTTTATAAACAATTCTTGTTTCTTGGTTTAGGTTTAATATTAATGCTTGGAATAGTGGCTTTCTTTGACTACCGTCGCTTAAGGTCTAATTCTCTGGTAGTTTTAGGGTTATATTCTGTTCTTATTGTTTTATTGGCTGGCTTGTTCTTTTTTCCTTCTATTCGAGGTATTCATGGTTGGTATCGCTTGGGTCCTTTGACTTTTGATCCTGTTCCTTTTGCCCAACTAGGGTTGATTATCATTTTGGCTAAATATTTTTCTATCCGTCATCCTCAATCACGGCAGCTTCCTTTGCTTTTACTCTCCAGTGTTTACGCGATATTGCCCGCTATCTTAGTTTTTTTTCAGCCAGATTTTGGCTCCGCTATTGTTTTTATCCTGATTTGGTTAGGATTAATTCTTATTTCTGGACTCAAGTGGCGTCACCTGTTGTTTCTATTTTTTTGTTTTCTGGTTCTGGGCAGTTTGATTTGGGGGTTTGCCCTTCAAGATTATCAAAAAAATAGAGTGATGAGTTTTATCCATCCTTCATCGTCAGAGGAAAGCAGTATTTGGCAACCTCAACAATCTCAAATTGCTCTTGGGTCCGGAGGGTGGCTTGGAAGAGGTTGGGGGAATAATTCTCAAGCTCGTTATGGATTTCTACCGGAAGCTAAAACAGATTTTATCTTTTCGGCTATTGCTGAAGAATTTGGATTTTTGGGAATTATTATTTTGGGCTTACTCTTTTTTATTTTAATCTGGCGGCTAGTTAAAATTGGGGGAAGAACAGAGGATAATTTTGCTTATCTCTTAACATTAGGATATCTTATTTGGATTACTTCTCAATCCTTTATCAGCATAGGAATGAATGTGGGATTTTTGCCCGTGATTGGCATTCCTTTGCCTTTAGTCAGTTATGGAGGGTCTAGTCTGATTGCTTTTTATCTAGGAGGCGGATTGGTGATGAGTACCCGTTCTTGGTCGGCTTGACATCGTTTTAATCTGAAGTATTATTAAGATAGTTTTTATTGATGATAATTATCTATTAAGGAGAAAAGGGCATCGAAGTCCGGGTAGAGATCCTCGGTTTTTTGTGGTATATTTTTTTTGTGATATATTTTTTTATTTAATCTTTAATCGTTTTGAAATTTATGAAAAAGAATCAGCTTAAACAATTTTCTCAACCTATTATTCCCTTTGATTTTCCTCCTCTTTTAGAATCTCAATACCAGAGTTGGAAAAAATTTTCTTTAGAAAAACTTCCGGAATCATTTTCAAAAATTTTTCCAGTTTTAGACCATACCGGAAAACATTGGAAAATAGAATTTTTAAGCTGTGGCCTAGATAAGCCTAATTATCCATCTTTTTGGGAAGCGGTCAGAAAAGGAGAATCTTATACGGCTCCCTTAAAAGCGAAATTTCGGGTTATTAATTTAAAAACTAAAAAATCGGCCAAAGAGGAAATTTTCCTTTTGGACTGTCCAATAATGACTACTCAGGGCAGTTTTATTATTAATGGCATTGAACGAGTGATTGTTTCTCAATTAGTCCGTTCTCCGGGTGTCTTTTTTGACCGTCAAGAAGCCGATAGTTTAAAATATTTTGAAGTAGCTATTATTCCCGAAAGAGGAGCTTGGTTAAGTTTTCAATCTACAAAAGAGGGCACTATCCAAACAAGAATTAATCGCCGGAAGAATGTTCTAGCGACTACTTTTCTCCGAGCTATGGGCCTGCCGACTGATCAGGATATTAAAAAAGCTTTTCGAGGTCTAGATAAAAATTCTATTAAACATATTACTGACACTCTAGCTCAAGATACGACGCACAATCAGGAGGAAGCAACGATGAAAATTTATCAGCTTCTTCGACCAGGGGATGCGGTTACTAACGATATAGCTAGAGATTTTATCAGGAATATGTTCTTTGATTCTTTCCATTATGATTTAGCCGAAGTCGGGCGGTGGAAAATTAATCAGAGATTATATCCTAATTATAAAAAACCTATTAAATTTAAAGACAGGGTCCTAAAAATCGAGGATATAATTTTGGCCATTAAAGAAGTTATCAGATTAGATCACGATCCTCAGGCCCAATCCGATATAATTGACCATTTGGGCAATAGAAGGGTTCGCGGTCCTGGCGAATTACTCCAAAGCAGTCTCAGACCGGCTTTCCTTCGAATAAGAAGGAATATTCAAGATAAAATGTCTACGGCTAACGAGATTGATTTGGTTCCCGCAGATTTAGTTGATGGACGGCCTTTGTCGATGGCGGTCAAAAGATTTTTTGGGGCCTCGTCTTTTTCGCAATTTTTGGATAGTGACAACCCTTTATCAGCCTTAGAAAATAAAAGGAGATTATCAGCTACCGGGCCCGGAGGTTTAATGAAAAGAAGGGCTGGTTTTGAAGTCCGAGATGTTCAACCCTCTCATTACGGGAGAATTTGTCCCATTGAAACTCCAGAAGGGCAGAACGTTGGCTTAGTTACTCACTTAGCTATCGGGGCGAAAATTAATCGATACGGCTTTATTGAAACTCCCTATTTTAAAGTACGTCAAGGTAAAATCACTAAAGAAGTGGTTTATCTAGATGCTTACGAAGAAGAACAATTTAAAATTACTCACAGTGGAATTCCTTTAGATGCTACCGGAAATATTATGCTAGAAGAAGTAGATGGACGCTACCAAGGGAAACCAACGAGGATATCTAAGAAGGAAGTAGAATTAATAGATGTTTCTCCTAATCAAATCATTAGTGTGGCGGCTAGTTTAATTCCATTTTTGAGAAACGATGATGCTAATCGAGCAATGATGGGGTGTAATATGCAAAGACAGGCTGTTCCTTTAGTCCAGCCTCAAGCTCCTTTAGTCGGAACAGGAGTCGAGGGGAGGGTTGCTCGAGAATCGGGACAGGTTATTTTAGCTAAAGAGGGAGGAAAAGTGGTTGAAGTGGATGGACAGCATATTAAAGTTGGCCGCCATGATTATCAGTTGCGAACTTTTCAGCAGAGCAACCAGTATACTTGTTTTCACCAGCGTCCAGTGGTGGAGAACGACCAAGTAGTGAAAAAGGGAGATATATTAGCGGAGGGCGCATCTATTAATCAAGGTAAATTAGCTTTAGGGAGAAATGTCCTGGTGGCTTTTATGTCTTTTAGGGGTATGAATTATGAAGATGCTATTGTTTTTTCTGAGCGCTTAGTGAAAATCGACGCCTTTACCTCTATTCGAATTGAAGATTTTATTTGTGATGTTAGAAGCACAGAACTAGGGCCTGAGGTGACGACACCGGATATTCCCAATGTCGGAGAAGACAAGCTTAAAGATTTAGACGAAGAGGGAATTATCAGAGTAGGAGCGGAAGTTAAGCCGGGCGATATTCTTGTAGGCAAAATTTCTCCCAAGGGACAGGTGGAATTATCACCAGAAGAAAGATTGGTAAAAGCTATCTTTGGTGAAAAAGCTAAAGAAGTAAAAGATGCTTCATTGGTGTTGCCTCATGGGCAACAAGGTCGAGTTGTCAATGTTCAGATTTTTTCTCGGGAAGAGGGCGCTCAACTTTCTTCGGGCGTTTTAAGAAGAATAAGAATTCAAATTGCCCAGCTTCGCAAAATTGAGGCGGGAGATAAACTTTCTGGACGCCATGGCAACAAAGGAGTTATCTCTTATATTCTTCCGGAGGAAGAGATGCCCTTTTTAGCTGACGGGACGCCTATTGATATTGTTCTTAATCCGATGGGCGTGATTTCTCGAATGAATATCGGACAAATTCTAGAAACTCATCTTGGTTGGGCGGCGGGTAAACTTAATTATCTAGCGACTGCTCCCGGATTGCTGGGCATAAAAGTTAAAACGATAAAGGAAGAATTGAAAAAAGCGAATTTACCGGAGAGTGGCCAGACTTGGCTTTATGATGGGCGCACGGGAGAAAAATTTTCCCATCCTATCACAGTGGGAATGATGTATGTTTTAAAGCTTCATCATATGGTCCAGGACAAAATCCATATGAGATCTATTGGTCCTTACTCTCTGATTACTCAGCAACCCTTAGGGGGAAAAGCTCACTTTGGCGGGCAACGTTTTGGAGAGATGGAAGTGTGGGCTCTCGAAGCTTATGGCGCGGCCTATACTTTACAGGAAATGATGACCATTAAATCTGATGACATTCGCGGACGTTCTGAAGCCTACGAAGACATTCTTCAGGGTCGCCCTATTGAACACTGGTACCGTCCGGCTTCAGTAGATTTGTTGATTAACGAACTTAAGGCTCTTGCTCTCAATATTAAATTAGATATCAAGAATTAATATTAATTCTATGAAGACTGAATCTCGTCCCAATCCCGATGTTAAAGCTGTCTTTATCAAATTATCTTCCCCAAAAGAGATTTTATCTTGGAGTCACGGGGAAGTGACTAAGCCAGAAACTATTAATTATAGAGTCGGCCGGCCGGAGAAAGGGGGCTTATTTTGTGAAAAAATTTTTGGCCCGACCAAAGACTACCAGTGTTATTGCGGTAAATATAAAGGCATTCGCTATAAAGGAATTATTTGTGACCGGTGCGGCACAGAAGTGACAAAAGCTTCGGTTAGGCGGGAAAGAATGGGGCATATTACCTTAGCCACTCCCGTGACCCATGTTTGGTTTCTAAAAAAGATGCCGAGCCGGGTGGCTATGGTTTTAGGAATATCATCGCGGCAGATTGAAAGAGTCGTTTATTTTATGGCCTATATTATCACCGATGTCGATGAGGGGGCTAAGAAAAAAATTAGTCAGGAAATTCTTAAAGAGTATAAAGACAAGATAAAAGAAGAAGGCGAGTCCGCAACGGAAGATCTTCGAGCAGCTCTTAAGCAAACTCAGCAAGAGTTGGCGAGTATCCGCCGATTAAGAATTATTTCTGAAAACGAGTATCGAAATCTTTCTCTTAAATTTGGCCCGGCTTTTGATGCTAAAACTGGAGCGGAAGCTATTAAGCAGATTCTAGAAGAAATAGATCTTGATAAAGAGATTAAGGAGCTTCAAAATAATTTATCTCAACATCTTCTTTCGGCACAGAAAGAAAAAACAGCGGCTAGATTAAGATCTCTTCAGGAAATGCATGATGCGGGAGTTGAACCAGTGTGGATGATTTTAACAATTCTCCCGGTACTTCCTCCTGGCTTGAGACCCATGGTTCAACTAGATGGAGGAAGATATGCTTCTTCGGATGTCAATGATCTTTATCGAAGGGTTATTAATCGCAATAATCGCTTGAAGAGACTTTTAGAGATTGATGCTCCAACCATTATTATTCGTAATGAAAAAAGAATGCTTCAAGAGTCGGTTGATGCTTTAATTGGCGATCAGGCTAGTGTTGGGCAAGGGAGATACCGTGCTCATGCTCTTCGTCCCTTAACCGAGAAGATTCAAGGTAAAAAAGGAAGGTTCCGGAGAAATCTTTTAGGGAAGAGAGTAGATTATTCGGGGCGTTCTGTTATTGCTGTTGGTCCCGAATTGAAAATGTCAGAATGTGGTTTGCCTAAGAAAATGGCTTTAGAATTATTCAAGCCCTTTGTTACGAAAAAAATTCTTGATCAGGAATTGGCTTATAATATTCGCGGAGCTTCAAGACTTATCGATAGGGGGACTCCTGAGGTGTGGGCGATTTTGGAAGAAGTGGTGAAAGGCAAATCGATTATTTTAAATCGAGCTCCTACTTTACATCGGCTGGGTATTCAGGCTTTTCACCCTATCTTAACTGAGGGAAATGTTATTCGAGTTCATCCTCTAATTTGTTCGGCTTTTAATGCTGATTTTGATGGTGATCAGATGGCAGTGCATTTACCTTTATTTCAAAGAGCACAGAAGGAATCAGAAGAACTCATGCTCTCTGGAAAAAATCTTCTTATGCCCGCCACGGGCTTGCCCATTGTGTCGCCAAGACAGGACATGGTCTTCGGTATTTATTCCTTAACCACTATTCAAGAATCTCTTTCAGATCAAAAAACAAAAGTTTTCCATAGTGCTGAAGAGTCTATCTTAGCGAAAGAATCTGACTTGATAGAACTGAGAACGGCCATAAAGGTTTGGATGCGACCAAATATTTCTTCAGAGCCCACTTTAATCCGGACGACGGTCGGTCGAATATTCTTTAATCAAGCTTTGCCAAGTGGCTATTCTTTCTTTAATAAGCAGGTTGATTCTTCAATTTTGCATAAAATAACAGGGGATATAATCAATAATTATTCTGGAGAAGAAGCTCAAAAATACTTAGATAAAATTAAAGAAATGGGGTTTGAATATGCAACCTTGTCTGGATTAAGTTTATGCGTTGACGATTTTGTTGTTCCTTCACAAAAGCCTCGATTATTGAAAGAAGCGGATCAGAGTGTAGAAAAAATTACAGAACAAGTCCAAAAAGGATTTCTTACTTCTCCAAAAGCGATTCAGAAAATTATACGGATTTGGACTGAGGTTAGTGCTCAACTTAAAGAATTGGTTTCTAAATCTTTGCCGGAAGACGGCCCAATTTATTCTATGGTGGCTTCGGGTTCGAGGGGGTCCTGGGCCCAGCCTCTTCAAATGTGTGGTATGAAAGGATTGGTTGCGAATCCCGCGGGTCGGGTTATTGAATTACCCGTTAAAAGTTCTTTTAAGGAAGGGCTTGATATTCTTGAGTATTTTATTTCGACTCATGGAGCTCGAAAGGGGCAAGCCGATAAATCTTTAAGAACATCGGCAGCGGGTTATTTAACGAGGCGCTTAGTAGATGTTGCTCACAATGTTGTGGTTAGAGAAGAAGACTGCAGAGACAAAGAGGGGATAGAAATTTTAAGAAATGATATTATTGCTCAAGGGAGATATTTTGCTTTAGAAATTGTCGGCCGAATAGTTTTAGATAGTGTTATAAATCCAAAAGATAAGAGCAGGATTGTTGCTAAGGGGCAAATTATCAATTGGGATCAAGCAAGGAAAATAGATACTTTAGAAATTAAAAAAGTAAAAGTTAGAAGTCCTTTAACTTGCAAAACTATTGATGGAATTTGTCAAAAATGTTACGGCTGGGATTTAGGCCGCAACAAATTAGTGGACTTAGGCGAAGCCGTCGGCATCGTTGCGGCTCAAGCTATTGGTGAACCGGGAACCCAATTAACAATGAGGAGTTTTCATTTAGGAGGGGTAGCTGGTTCAGGAGCTATTACTCAAGGCTTGCCGAGAGTAGAAGAACTTTTTGAAGATCGTGTTCCAAAAAGAAAAGCAGTGATTGCTTTTAAACCAGGGAAAGTCAGCAAGATAGATATCAAGAAGAATATCATCTCCATCAAAGGGAAAGAAGGAACGCAGGATTATCAAATTCCAGAAGAATATATGACTCTCGTTCGAGTGGGAGACCAGTTGAAAGCGGGACAAGCGCTATCGGAAGGCTCAATTCAGCCTAGTCAGTTGTTTAAACGTTTTGGTTCTCAGATGGCGGGAAAGTATCTTCTTGATGAAATCCAAAAAATTTATGTTTCCGAAGGAGTAAAAATCCATAGTAAACACATCGAAACAATTCTCCGACAAATGTTTTCTCAAGTAAGAATTGTTGATGAAGGCGATAGTTTATTAGGGAAGAGAAAAATAATGAACAAATACGACTTAGAAGAAATTTGTCAATCGTTATTGAAAGCCCACAAACAATTACCGACATCTGAACCTCTTCTATTGGGTGTTTCGAAAATATCTCTGCGTTCTAATAGTTGGCTATCGGCTGCTTCTTTTCAAAGAACGCCCCAGGTACTTATTGATGCTGCTTTACGCAATGCGAAAGACGAATTGAGAGGTTTAAAAGAGAATGTTATAATAGGTCAAGTGATTCCCGTGGGCACGGGTTATCGTCGTAAATTTAATAATAATGCCCAAGAAAGCGAAGACAAAAAGAAAAAATCAAAAGACAAGAGAGACTAAAAAGTATCCGCAGAGTAATAAAAAAATACCCTTATCATTGAAAAGGGCGTTAATATCTGTTGCTTTAATGATTGGAGCGATGATTGTTGTTCTTTCTTTTTTCCAACTTGCTGGACTAGGCGGTCGATGGATCGGTTATTTTCTATCTAATCTGGGCGGGAGAACGATTTTGCTAGTGCCTTTCTTTTTAACGGGAATAGCAATTATTCTCTTGCGGAAAGCATGGGCCAGGAAAATTTGGATAATTGTTTTAGGGATAGCCCTTATTGAAAGCGGGTTAGCCGGGCTGCTAACGATCAATAATCTTAAGCAAAATATTCAAGGGCCCTTTCAACAATATGGAGGCTGGATTGGTCAAATTTTAGCCTTTCCAATTTTCCGTTTATTTGGTCTATGGGTAAGCCTTTTTTTCTTTTTATCTATCACTATTGCTGGATTAGCGGTTCTTAGTTATCCGGTTTATCTTTATTTAAAATTAGTTCAAAAAAATAAAACGACGAAGGATGTGAAAGAAAAGACAGGATTGGAAAATACCTCTCGATCAATCGTTATGGAGAAGAAAATGAATGTTCAAACAATTATTCCGAAAGTTAATTTTCCATCTTTGCCTTCGGAAAAACAAAAAAAACAGCACCAGGGACAATCTCAAAATTTGGGTAATCAGCAAAAGAAAGGAGATTATACATTTCCTCTTATTAACTTGTTGGATGGCGATCAAGGGCAACCCAAAACAGGGGATATTCAAAAAAATTCCCTGATTATTAAAAACACTTTAGCGGATTT
>Ga0075125_10001606_pt1 | contig 10995 bp, 6 predicted proteins | sample AntAceMetag02UKN_FD_69810 | JGI IMG/M metagenome (GOLD analysis project Ga0075125, IMG submission 69810) | Saline lake microbial communities from Ace Lake, Antarctica - Antarctic Ace Lake Metagenome 02UKN | ecosystem: Environmental > Aquatic > Non-marine Saline and Alkaline > Saline | place... | reverse complement strand
GGAAACGGAATAAAAGACCAGGGGGTGGGTCATTCGTCTGATATAACATACAATACTTTATATAGTAATGGTGGCGATGGCGTATACTTAATTCAATATCACAACATTGTCATTGGTAACACAATCATCAATAGTGGTGGTTATAATTATAATTTGTCAAATGCGAATGCTTTAAATCTCCAGAGCTTTGCCTATAATCATTCATTCAACCCTGGAACTGCCCATGCTAACGCGAACGGCACAGATATAAGTACAGACGCAGCGTGGGCTGATTTTAGCTATGGTGACAACATCACGGGTGCACCTAAATTCAACAACATATTAGAGCTAACAGACCTTGTAAGCACAGCAGGTTCGAAAGTTGTTACAAGTGCAACAGGTGGATTCACGGCAGATATGGAAGGCCGAAACTTAGAAATTGCATCAGGCACAAACTTCGTCGCCGGCTCTTATGAGATAGTGACCTACACAAGCACAGGCTCAATAACATTAGCATCAGACCCGACAAGCGGCGGCAATGGCTCATCCGGTGTTGGCGGTTATTACGATTTCCGCTTGCAACCTGATAGCCCGCTTCGCGATGCAGGCGTAGGAGAGTTCAGCAATATCGGTGCTTGTGATGATACTGATGTGCCTGATTATGATGAGATATTAGACACAGCAACGTTTAACGATATAGATGGAACCGCTACAGAGGGCGGTGGTGGCATAATAGGCGTAAGCTGGAATTAAAGGAAATAATCGAAATGAAATATACAATACCAATAGTTTGTATTTTGCTTTGTATTTCAATATCTCTGGGCAGTATAGCGCTTCTGGATATAATGGAATACTGGTTGACTGATGATAAGATTGTAGATTATAACAATGATGGGATCGTAAACTTAAAAGATTTTGCTTTAATTGGTAGTTACGGTTCCGATGAATACGGTATAGATACTTATGGTAATTAACTTTGAAAGGAATTTTGTCATGAAAAAGTTTATTGTAATCTTAGTTTTACTTTGCGGCGTTACGGCTTTTGGAGCAGCAACCTATACACTACCGACAGTTGGCGCCTCTACTAACACATGGGGTACTGATCTTAACAATTACCTTAACGCGGTTAAAGTTGGGATAAATGTTAAAGAATATGGTGCTACCGGCGATGGTACTACTGACGATAGAGGTGCTATTAACAGTGCCGCGACTGCCGCAGCAGGTGGCATGTTATACTTTCCGGCTGCGACAGTTGCATACAAAATAAGTTCCGATCTTACAATCGGGTCAACTGTAAGTATGGTATTCGAGAGAGGTGCTAGTTTAAGTATAGATGATACATTTACTGTAACTATTGACGGTACTGTAGAGGCTGGTTGGCACACTATTTTTAGTGGTGATGGAGTTGTGGTATACAACGGTGCTGGGCCTGTAAAGTATAACTGGTTCGGAACCGGACTGCAAGCCTTTCAAGATGCGATTGACTTTCTCGGTACGGGGTCAAGAACTATTCTCTTGCCCGGTGGAGATATAAATATCGGGGCTACCGCGACGGGCGTTGTCATTGACCAAGTTGTGAACATCAAAGGGCAAGGCAGGCCGATCTATGATGGCTCAGAAGGTACACGAATCCTATACACTGGTTCAGGTGTCGCGATCACAATAGAAAACCCAGCGACCTCTGTTGTACTTCAGGACTTTCAGTTAAACGGAAGTGTCGCTGGTGCTGACCTTGTAGCGTCTGGAGCGGCTGGGATTAAGATAGGTGACGAAACATCAACTACATTACTTGTAACGCAACCACAATTAAAAAATATAGGGATAGCTTGGTTTGCCGGTAACGGGTTAGAAGTGTCCGGTATTGTAGCTGGTTTATTCGAGAGTATTTCAGTCAAAGAATGTGTAGACGGGGTTGTCATCAGACAATCTTATCGCGGAGTATATAACGATATTGCCAGTGTGGACAACACGGAAATAGGATTATACATCCATGCTCTAACAGCAGGGCAGATTGCATATAACAAATTTACGAACTTAAACTTTACTGGCAATGGATATGAAGCGGTCAATATAAAGAATGAAGTCGGGTCTGGTTGCCGAAATAATGTCTTTGATGGTTTCCAGATGGAAACAAGTCAGGCGGCAGCAGGACGTACAGATACCTACTTTCACTGGAAGGTAGGCTCTACTGGCTTTACTTCAAAGGCGGTAAGAAACACTATCAAAAATGTAGTCTTTTCTAGTTTCAGTCGTAGTGTTGACGCATGGGACGGAACTAACGGAAACAGATGTATTCAGCTTCAAGGTGGTAGATGGTATTTGGAAAACCTTAACGGAGAACTCAATGTATCTGACTACGGAGATTATCACTGGTTTGTCGCTACAGGCACTACACTTCTTAATCTTGGAAATATAACAGAGCGTGAACTAAGCAGGTGGGATATTCCGGTTACTGCGGAAGTCGTAGCAAATATCACACCTCTCAAAATTGTTCCGAAGGTTTCAGTTACAGGCGCAACAGCATCGGACACATACGAAACTGTTGCGACATACAGTGTCCCTAAAAATACAACTGGTGCACTAACAATTATGACTTCAACAGTCATAGACCCAGACGGCAACGATGACAAGCCGGGCGGTACAGCCGGGCTTCATATTCTTGTACAGGGAAATCGAACGACCGGGGCGGCAGCAGCGGCAAGGATTACTTTTGGAGGTAACACGGTTGCTGAAATAGCAAACGACAACAACAGCAATCTGTTTATGATGGAAACTTGGATATGGAACCAAAACTCTGCCGGGGTAAGGTATATAATGACCAAAACCTTTGACGGGGCTTCTGACCATGCAACTCCCGGGTCTAATGACGCTACGGCAGCCCTACAAGCTTATACGACAACTGAGGTCAATCCAGCCGCCGCCGCAGATATTGACATTGACATTAAACGCACGACCGATGAAGGTGCTAATATTGGTGAATGCACAATTAACACAGTATTTATCGAAAGATTCTAAGGGTAACAATGAAAAAGTTTATATTTATTCTATTGCTTTGTCAAATTGGTTACTCTGCGTCCCTGAATACCGCTTTCAATTCAGGGGAGTTAAGCCCATTACTTAGATATAGGGTTGATCTTGACAAAAAGTATCTTGGCGTTGAGACGATGGAGAATTTCTTAGTCAAGCCGCAGGGAACCGCGATGCGTAGACCTGGAACGATATATATCGATGAAGCTGTCGGAGTATCGCATCTAGTTTCTTTTGAAAGCGCAACAGATGATGCGTATATTTTAGAGTTATCGAATAGTCTCATTAGGTATTACCGTTGCGTAAACGGTGTTGCTGGTCAAATCCTTGATGATGATGACGCCACTTATGAAACGGCAACAGTTTACGACGCAGACCAAATATCAGAAATACAATATGTCCAGTCAAACGACGTAATGTATATTGTCCACCCGGACGATCCGCCGCAAAAGCTGATAAGAGTTGACCATGACGAATGGACGATTGCTGATGTGGACTGGACATGGGGGCCGTTCCTTGACCAGAACACCTCGACAACCACCATAACACCAGCCGAAATAGACGGAGGCGGTATTGCTACGGATGCGTCTGTTACCCTGACCGCTTCATCCGCTACTTTTACCGCGGACAATGTTGGTTCTCTATGGAAGATAATCGAAAAGTCGGATAACTCTTACACTTCAGGTAATCTTGACGGAAACGAGAGTAGTTCCACTGTTGCTATTGAAGGTGACGGGTTGCTGACATTAGAGGGAACATGGACGGGCCTGATAAGGCTTCAAAAGAGCATTGTTGACGCGGGTTCATGGGAGCCGGTATATCCCAAACTTAACGGTGATGCCGCGAATATCGAGTATTCCTTTAATGAGTCCGATGCTGGTTATGAGTATCGCGTTACGATGTCTGCTCGGACGGCTGGTAGCTGCGATTACACTCTAACCGCTTACAACTTGGATGTTGCGGGTTATGTTGAGGTCACAGCTTACACCAGTACAACGGTCGTAACCGCGACGGTAACGAGCACGTTGGCCGGATCGGACGCATCGACTAAATGGGCAGAGGGTGCATGGAGCGCACGCAGGGGATATCCACGAGCAATTTGTATTTACCAGAACAGGCTATGTCTTGCAGGGACAGACTATCAGCCGAACGGGTTCTGGACAAGTGCTTCTGCTGACTTCGAAAATATGAGGGAGTCTACGTTAGATAACGGTGCGATTGTTTATGAAGTCAGTGCAACGAAGCAAAATCCTATTCTATGGTTACAGGACAAAAACGGTATCATAGCAGGGACAACCGGATCGGTCATAAGGATTTTCAGTCAATCGAATACGTCGGTATTAACCGCAGCAACTATAGGCTCAGAAAGGCAGGCCGAAGCTGGGAGCGCTGATATGCAGCCTGCTTTGGTCGGTGACTCTATCGTATTTGTTGATCGTAACAGTCGCAAGGTCCGGGATATGATCTACGACCTGCAAAGCGACGGTTTCGTTTCTCCTGAGCTTACTGTTATGGCCGAACATATAACCGATCCCGGTCTGATAGATATAGCCGTTCAAAGTCGGCCTGACAATATAGTATGGTTCATCAGGAGCGACGGCCAGCTTGTCTCATTGACGTACAACAGGAACGAGGGTGTAGTTGCGTGGGCAAGGCATATTACGGACGGAGAGTTTGAATCAGTAGCCGTTATACCTGGAACCGATGAAGACCAGGTTTGGGTTGTAATAAAACGTACAAGAGGGGGAATCAATGTTAGATACATCGAACAGATGCAGCCGCAGGATTGGGGTACTGACCCGGAGGATGGTTGGTTTGTTGATTCGGGTTTGGCTTATTCAGGTATTTTAACTGACACAATAACAGGACTCGAACATTTAGAGGGTGAAACTGCTCAAGTGATGCTCGCTAAAGGCTATGAATACTCACTAACTTCGACAAGCACCGTTGCATACGGAAGCGGCGCGTATGGGTCAGGCGTGTATCCGGGTTATACGCTTACAGAGCTTTCGACTGATGAGGCTTCGTTTACTACGGCAACTGTTACGGACGGAGAGATTGATTTTTCGGACGATAACATTAAGGTAAATCGTGCCACAATCGGACTACCTTACACTTCTACGTTCTTAACATTCCCAATAGAAGTTCAAACTCAAAGCGGATTTTCTATAGGGTACAAGAAAAAGATATATGAGATTGACGCTTGTTTCTACAGGACAATGACTGGAAAATACGGCTTAAAAGAACAATTTACCGAACCGACGATGTACGATATTATGTTCTCGGAGTGGCCAGATACGACTAACGGTTCAAATGATCCTTATACCGGACTGATACGATTAGAGGTGGACGGAGGTTGGTCGAGTGAAATACAAATAAAGTTCGTACAATCAGACCCTTATCCGTTCAATATAACTGCAGTGCAAACTAAAGTTGAGGTTAGCGATGATTAAAGAAATAACTAAACCTACAACACGAGAAATGGTTATTTCGGACATCCCCTTTCTGGTGCTTGAACACGAATGGCTTCGGGAAGTTTTTTACGACTTTTTTGACCAGGGTAGAGGCCCGGCCTGGGTACTTGAAGACGAGGACGGAAGGATAGCGTGTTTCGGAGCGTCTATTCTATGGGATGGTGTTTGTGAGGTTTGGTTCAGTTTAATTAGAACAGACAGGACTATTTCAGTGATAAGAAATGTAAAAAGATTTTTAGAAGAACAGGGAAAGCGGTTTGGGGTTCGCAGATTTCACGCGACTATCAGCGATGAGGTCGGCAAGAAGTTTGTAAAGTTCTTCGGCTTTAAGTGTGAAACTCCGGACGGGATGATGGGGTACAATCCCGACAAATCGACCGCGTGGCTTTATTCGAGGATTTTATAATGGCAACGTTAGCAATAGCAGGTGCAATAACAGCAGGTGCAGGATTGGCCTTATCATACAAGCAGACCCTGGAAGAAGGTAAACAGGCTGATAGGTTAGCCACGGAACAGCAACAGCAGATTAACCGGCAGGCTAAGTCTGTCCAGGAGGCCGGCCAGTATGAATCCAGAGAGAAACGCAAACAGGCCAAACGCGCCCAAGCGTCACAAATCGCACAGATGGCAGCCAACGGCGGTGCGATCACAGGCTCTAATTTGTCGCTCCTGGCAAATACTTCGAGGGAGTTTGAAGCTGATGCTTTAGTAATATCCCGAAACTACGGTGTGAAAGCTATGGAATTAAGGAATAAAGGGTCGCTGGCAAGGTGGCAGGGTCGGCTTGCCAGAAGAAGTGCTAGGATAAGGGGTGTCGCCAACCTTGCTACTGGAATTGGAACAATGTTCCTGATGAGCCAGGCAGGCGGTAAGCAAAAAGATACTGGCAGTAGTAGCAGCAGTAGTAGCAGTAGTAGCAGTAGTAGCAGTAGTAGCAGTAGTTAAAGGCACGTTCGTACAAAGATAAAGGATAAATTATGCCAGAAGTATCACAATACTACAGACAGCAAAGATTAGCCCCGCTTAGCGGCGTGGGCAATCTTTCCGCTTCGGACATTGCCGCCGCTACACAGGGAAACAGAGAACTTGCCAGAGCGGGGGGCATGGTTACTGAGTTCGGCATGCAGTTCATGGAACAGAAAGAAAAGGCTGAATTTCACGATCAGCTTAATACCGCAAAGACCGACTACCTGACAAAGTTTTTTAACTATGAGCAAGGTTTACAAGACAACGCTGATACCGAAACATACATGCCCGGCTTAGAGGCAGGTCAGACAAGTTCATATAAATTCACCAACAAAAGGGCTGCGAACGAATTTGAATTATGGAAAGCAAACGAGGACTTATCGCAGACGAGGCGTGTCTTTGGTATTAAAAATGAGAAGGACGTTCAGAACTATACCAAAAACTGGAGCCTGGGAATTAGAGAAGCCACCAGAAGAACTGCAAGCGCAATGTCGGACTCCAATTACCAGCTTGAGCTTGCAAACGGTATGTCGTTTTATGGGCTAGAGTATGCCACCGACGAAAAAGGTGAGCCAATATTAGACGAAAAAGGAAATCCAACAATCCGACTAATAGAGGACTGGGAGAATCCTTTGCTGGACACTGACGAGGTGAGGATGGCGGGTTATGAGTCATGGAAGGCCGACGCTGACGCTAAGCGTGAGGTGAATATACAGGACCGGATAAAAGAATCAGTAACAGGCAAATTCCAAGAGATTATTGATAATGGTGGTTCATTAAAGGATGCTTATGCCCCAATTAACGAAGCTGTTAAGGCTGGCTTAATTAGCCCAACAGAAAAAGGCACTTTAACCGCAAATGCAAGTGGTTATCAGTCAAGAATGGATAAGAAGGCCACGACCGTTAAGCACCAAAAAGAACTTGATTCATACACAGAGCTTTCAGACTTAATGTTGACAAGTGATGCAAATTATGATGACCTTGCAAATTCAAACGTAGATCCGAAGAATATGGAAAATTTCCAGAAATTTATTAAAGGCTCTTGGACTCCTAACGCAGAGATTTCGACTGCTAATGGACTAAAAGCATCAAGGGATGCTGTATTTAGTGCTCAATTTGGAGAAATAGGAACTCTTGGGGCTAAAGATAAACTAATGGATGAGTTCTTTGTGAAGAAGTCGATAACAAAAGAACAATACGAATGGGGTATTGACAGGATAGAAAATCCCTATCCTAGAGCCATGGCTTCAAGTATAGAATCCGTAACAGTAGACCAAGGGAAAAATTGGTGGGGAACGTCTAAGGAAGAGAATCGTGTTGAGATAAATAATACTGAATTTCTTGAATGGGTTGATACTGAAATAGCAAAAGGCAGCAAACCTAATGTAGAAGAGATGCGAAAGCACATGGCTAGTATTGTTTCCGGGAAACCTGTTCAAGATACCTATGAGCAGGAAGGTAAAGAAACTACCAAGACTATTATTGTTGTGAATCAAGCTGGGGATAGATTTACAGTTGACGCTTCTGAACTTCAACTAGCCATATCTAAAGGGTACAGAGTAGAATGAGCGAAGGATTAAAAACGCTAAGGCCATTAGAGACATCTGATAGTAGTAGCCCAGAGGTCGGAATAAAGAGTTTACGGCCAGTCAGAATCAACCAGAACCCATACCACGGACTTTCTGCGGATGATACAGCCAAGAGGTCTAAGGCTGTATATGACATAGCCACAGACTACCAGCGTCCATTTGCCGAGATAGAAGAACTTACCGCTGATATTGACGAAATAAATATCCACCAAATACTTAACCAGCCAGCACCGGAAATGGTATTAGAAAATAACCCAAGTAATAGATTTGGATTAACCGCTGGGCTGAAAACAGGAACAAAAACAAGACCAAGAACACAGGACGAAACAATAAAATATAATGCACAGAGGCTTCCTGACGACGATAGAACTAAGTTTATGGCAAAGGAATATATTAGACAACGTGCACTAGCTAAGAAGGCAAAAGACGAGAAACAAGTAGAGCTTAAAGACGTATATGATATAAATATGATACTTGCTTATTTCGGAGGCGGTGGTGAGGATGCTGCCGAAGCAATAGGCAAAGCAAATATTTTCAGGAACAAACCTAATGCTTTCGGGGTTGGAGGAGATACAATTGAATATCTTGTTGATGATCCATCAGCTTCTTACGTTACTTCAGCTTGGGACACAAGCCTTGACGGAGATCGAGCAGACGAAATAGATAAATTAGTCGGATTTGGTGATGCCAAAGAAAGGGATAAATATTACAAGTCAAAGGGTATAATTGACACAGCAGAGTTCCATGACCGTAAAGACACAAGAGAGTATATGCCATTCACTATTATTAAGGCGATGAAGGGCAGCGAGATTCGTGATGCAATAAATAGACTACAAGACCCTGAAGCAAGCTATGCCAAAAGCAAGTTTACCTCGCATGGACTTAGCCCAGATTACGACAGAGATTTATTATTAATGAGAAATCACTTCTTTAACATGGAAGAGTCAATGGCAAGGGGACAGACGTTCGCTGCTTCACTATCAAACCTTGGTTTAAATGCTGCGAAGTATATGACTGAAATAGCATTATTATCAGGCGTTACTACACAATTAGCAGGAGGTAAGGCTATAGGGCTGAGGTCTGCCGCTAAATTACATAAAATAGGCGTTCCTCGGCTAATAGCTGCAAATGCAGGAAAATTAAGCTCAGCAACCGCAAGTGCTTTGCTTAATCCATCTATGCAGGCAGATTTAACGATAGCCCGAATGACAGACAAGGGCTATGCCGGTGATATTGGAGAATTTATCAAGACCGACGAAGGGCAATCACTTATACAAGCATTACCAAAATCCATAGCAGAAGGAGCGGTAACTTATTACATAGAAACACTTGGAGATGATCTTGTAAAAGGTGTGTTCAATGTTGGAGGTGGTGTTCTAAAAATTGTACCAAAACAAATAGTTGGCAAGATCGACGAAATAGCATCGTATATGAAGAGAACAGGACTTCGTTCTTTTGATAAACTACCACCTAAACTGAAGGGTAGTTTAGCGGCAATAAAAAAACAAATGAATAGACTGCTTAAGGCTGGAAAATTTGACGGCATATTTGGTGAGATGACAGAGGAGTATGTTGATAAAGTAGTTAAACCAATATTAAGACTTGATGACCAGTATCGAGATAAGGATGATGATTATCTTACAGGCGTAGCCAAGTCGATGATCCCAAACAAAGATGAGCTATTATTGCAGTCTGCATTGTTTACTATTATTCCATTTTCCGCAGGAGCAATATCCAGCGTACCGACTACGATAAACTGGGCAGGCGGTAAGGTCGCAAAAGCCGTAGAAGGTCAAGCACCACTACCGGAAGTCAAAAGCAGGATCGATCTTGAAAACTCCATAGCAAAAGAGTATAATTTCGATAGGCAAACATCGTTTGAAGTTGCTGATATGCTCGACAGGCGAACAAATATAGACAAGATAGAAAAGGAAATACAGAAAAAGGGAGGGGATCTAGCCAATTTCCGGTTTAAAGATCACAATAATATCAAGGCACTTGCTGCAATGATGGTCGATAGAGGAATCTTGTCTACAGACGCACTTCGCATTGCCGAGATAGTTACCCAGACCGCAGGTGAGCAAGATGCGACAATCCAAGAGGTTGTCAACACTAAGGAGTTCAGAGACGAGGTTAATAAGGCCGAGAAAGAGCCTGACGCTCCGGTAGAGGCCGAAACAGAAGACAAAGGCAAGAAAGCCCTTGATGTCGCTCAAAAGCTCTCAGATCAAACTGGTAAGCCTGTCTGGGTTCAAGACAGTAAGGTGTTGGTTAAGAAGCCTGAGGGAGAGTCTACGGAGATTACGCCTGAACAGGCACAGGGCGAAGTAGGGGAGGTGGTAGAGCAAGGCAAAGAGGGTCCAGTAGTTTACAGGAAGGCAGGAAAAGTAGTTGATGGGCTTGAAGTGCTTGATGATGTGCCTAATAGAGATTCAATAGAAGCTACTTATGGTAGTGAATTTGAGGAAGTTTCTGGGGTACAAGAAGTGTCTCTGTCTGAGAATTTTGGAGACTTAGAAACAGGGTCGATAGAGGGGCTAAAAAAGACAGCTACAGTAGGTCAGGATAAAAGGGCAAATGAGTTGGTTGAGGAAATAACCAAGTCAGGGAAAATAAAACCGTTGATATTAGTACAGGACTCAGATGGACTTTCAGTTCTTGAGGGGAGCAATAGAATAACTGCACTTGCTAGAATGGGAAAGAAATCAATTCCAGCTATAATTGTAAAAGACACTGAATCGCTCGCCCAAGCCCAAGAAGCCAAGCCAGAAGACGCACCTTTTAAGGCCACAGAAGAGACAAAACCAAGAGGTGTATCAAAAAGCGTCAAAACAGAGGCAATTAAAAAAGGCCTTGTAGATTCGTTTCAGGACATACCAGATTACCAGATTGTTAGCCTAGACGAACAGGGTCAACTTGCGGCTGATTTAATAATCAATGATTACGATAGAGCCGTGAAA
>Ga0075125_10001605_pt1 | contig 10997 bp, 9 predicted proteins | sample AntAceMetag02UKN_FD_69810 | JGI IMG/M metagenome (GOLD analysis project Ga0075125, IMG submission 69810) | Saline lake microbial communities from Ace Lake, Antarctica - Antarctic Ace Lake Metagenome 02UKN | ecosystem: Environmental > Aquatic > Non-marine Saline and Alkaline > Saline | place... | reverse complement strand
CTAGTCGGTGAGGGCAGGAATAATCGAACCCGAGAACACCTGGTAGGCCAAGGCAGTCTTGGCGATCAGGCTCAGTGTGATGTACATCCGCTCGCCCCTGATGTAATCAACCCAGCTACCCACCTGGTGATACTGCAGGGCCTGGTTGACAGCAAAGGTGTTGAAGAAGAAGAACAGGGACACGATGATGACCACCACAAAGCCTGGCGCTTCGACGGTTGATTCTGAGCCGGGTGCGAAGAAGTAAATCAGGATCACAATCCACGGCACAACCCCAGTCATAGATCCGAAGATAAAGGGCAAGAACCCTCCGCTTCCGGGGCGCTCATACTTCTCTTGCAACGCACCAAACATGATCATCGACGCGTTCACCGCGAAGATCGAGAAGAGTGCGGCAACATCGGTAATTCCCGTGATCTGGGCAACAAGCCAAATCATCACAGAGGAGCTCAGGGAGTATTCCGTCCAACGGAAGTAGTTCCGGTTTTGCTTCAAACCGTTTCCATAGCGGGTAAAGAACATGGGTGAGGAAATCAGGAAGTGGAAGAAAGCGGACATCGCGAGGAACGCTGCAACACCAATTCCCACGTTGATATCAAAAAGGATGACCCGCTCGGCGGGAAGGGCAACGCCTGGAGGCCCACCAAGGTAATCCGCGGTGACCGGGAACGTGACCTGGTTGTCCAAAAGTGTGAGCACATAACCCAGGCCCACGGCTTGGATGAGGTGGAGGGAGCCAGCAACAATATTGAACGTCCGCAGTCGAGTGATTTTCTCGTCTATGGTCCTTTGCTTCTTTGCCATGGAATGTCCTTTAATGAATCTCGTTGGATGAAGAGGATGTGCTTCAGCCTAGCAATGGCGCTGAAGCTGACCACTACGGTCCCGTTATTAAGCTATGCGTTTGCTGAGAATCTGTGAATTCCTGACCATTTGGTCAGTAATTCACAGATTGTGCCCCTACGGTTTCCCACGTGTCTCAACGCGAAGAAATCCTTGCCAGCGCGCTCGAGCGCTTCTCGCTACAAGGAATCGCGGCCACAAGCCTCCAAGACATCGCTGATCACGCTTCCTCCTCAAAGGGAAATGTGCTCTACCACTTCACCAGCAAAGAGCACCTCGTCGATGTCGTCCTCCTCGATGCCCTTCAGGCAATCGAGGCCATCGTCCTCGAGGCCGAGGTGACCGGTTTAGTAGACGCAGACTCTCGTGAAGGATTCGTCGCCCGGTTCATTGACTTTCTTCTTGAACACCGCCAGGGGGTTCAAATCATCGTGTCCCACCCTTATCTCGCTGATTCCATTCCCGCCCTGCGCCAAGCCCAAGAGCTCATGGGGCGTCTCGCTCGGCTGTTCGCAGCGGATGCGACCGAGCAATCAGAATCACTCCGTTTCGGAATCGCCGTCTCTGGAGCGACCTACGCGCTTGTTGCGGGAAACGCGGTCGGAATCGAGGAGCTCCCTGATGCACAGCTTCGACCACTCTTGACTGATTTCTTGCTCAACACTCTGCATCTTGGAGCCCTAGCTCCCAGGGTTCGGTAATGGCGACGCTTCTGTATCGCCTGGGAAAGGCGAGTTTCGATAACGCATGGCGCGTCCTGATTATCTGGCTGGTTGCCTTTGTTGCGATTGGCGGGGGCGGTATCGCTCTCGGTGGTGCGACAGATGAACAATTCGATATTCCTGGCAGCCCGTCCCAGGCAGCCTTCGACCGCCTCGCGTCGGTGTTCCCCGGTTTCGGCACCGCCAGCGCCCAAGCGGTCATCGTCGCCCCCGAGGGCCAAAGACTGGACTCCCCCGACAACACAGCGGCAATCGAAGAGCTCGCAGCCGCCATAGCGGCTGATGAGATCATTGACGACACCATCAGCCCCTTCGATGAGTTTGCCGGGCGCGCGCTCAGTGATGATGGGCGTTACGCCCTCCTGCAGGTGCAATTTGCCGTGTCTGACGATGACATCACCGACGAGATGCTCGACACTCTGGTCTCTTACCGCAGTGTTTTTTCTGACTCGGATCTCATTGTCGAGTTTGGCGGAAACCTCTTTCAGGACCAAGGGGTCCATCTGACCATTGCAGAAGTATTTGGCGTGGCCTTTGCAGGATTGGTGCTCATCGTGACCTTCCGCTCGTTCAGACCGGCCTGGGCGCCCCTGGCGAGCGCAGTTGTGGGAGTGGGAATCTCGATCGGGCTTATTCTCATGGCTGCCGGAGCAACCGTGGTGTCCAGTTCGGCGCCCCTCTTGGCAGTAATGCTGGGGCTTGCGGTAGGGATTGACTACTCCCTCTTCATCCTGCAACGTCATCGAACCCAACTTGCCACTGGCCTAGGAGCCCGCGCCTCCGCTGCCATTGCGGTCGGGACCGCAGGCAACGCGGTGGTCTTCGCCGGTGTCACCGTGGTAATTGCCCTGCTCGGACTTTTTGTCGTCGGCATCCCCTTCCTCAGCGTTATGGGCGCCTCCGCTGCCGCCGCTGTGGTGGTCGCAATCGCTGCTGCCATCACGTTGCTTCCGGCACTCATGGGGTTGATGGGCGAGAAACTCCGACCTTTACCAGGCTCTAAAGCCCACCAACTGGCCAGCATGTCCGCTGCGACCCCCAGCATGGGCCGCCGGTGGGTTCGCTTTGTCATGAAAAAGCCTTTGATCGTCACCCTTGTCTCCGTCGCAGGGTTAGCGACTCTTGCTATTCCCGCGCTGGAGCTGGATTTGAATTTGCCCAGCGGCGCAAGTGAGCCGCGCGATTCCACCCAGCGCAAAGCCTTTGACTACGTGAGTGAGGGTTTTGGCCCCGGCTACAACGGCCCCTTGGTTATTGCCGTGGACATCACCCGAACCGATGAGATTATCGAAACCCTGGAAGGTTTGCGAGTGGACCTCGCCGCCGTTCCCGGGGTCGACTATGTCAGCGAAGGTTTCCCCTCCCCCACCATCGATACCGGGCTCTTTCAAGCAATCCCCACGTCGGGCCCTGATTCACGCGAAACCAAGGAACTTGTCACCTTGATGAGGGAGAGCTTCCCCGAGATGGAATCGAAGTGGAATGTCGACTTAGCTGTCACCGGAGTCACGGCAATTGGTGTTGATGTCTCTCAGCGCATTCAATCTGCCTTGATTCCTTTTGGATTGGTCGTGGTGGGGCTGTCCTTCCTGCTTCTGCTGGTCGTGTTCCGGTCCCTCCTTGTTCCGCTGAAAGCAGCGCTGGGCTTCATCTTGTCGGTGACCGCTGCCTTTGGCGTGGTGGTCGCCGTCTTCCAATGGGGTTGGGGGTCAAGCCTCGTGGGAGTTGATACCCCCGGGCCCATTTTGAGCTTTATGCCCATCATTTTGATGGCCGTCTTGTTTGGGTTGGCCATGGACTATCAGGTGTTCCTCGTCTCGGGGATGAGAGAGAGCTTTGTGCACTCTGGCCAGTGGCGAACCTCCATCGAAGAGGGATACACCCAGGGTGCTCGCGTCGTGGTCGCTGCCGCACTCATTATGTTCTTTGTGTTTTTTGCTTTTGTTCCCGAAGGAATTGCGCTTATCAAGCCCATCGCCCTCGGCCTCGCCATCGGCATTGCCCTGGACGCCTTTGTCGTTCGCATGACTCTTGTCCCCGCCATCATGACGCTGTTTGGCAAAGCTGCCTGGTATCTGCCCGCTTGGGTGGACAGGATTCTTCCCCAGGCCGATGTGGAAGGGGAAAAGCTGCGTGAACACCTCGCTGAAGTGGAGTGGGCTTCCGCGCACTCAGGTGACGCACTCACCGCCGAAGGCCTGGTTTTTGCTGATACCCCCGCTGACCAACAGGAAGCCCACTGGAGCATCGAGAGGGGTGCGCGCAGCGAACTTCACGGGTCTGCCTCCTCCAGCGCTGTCGTTACAGGCACCCTGTCCGGGCTTCTTCCACAAGCCTCTGGTTCCCTTCAGGTGCTCGGTCACGCACTCCCCAGCGAAGCCTCCGCAGTTGCTCGAAAGGTCCTGTTGGTCGATTCTCGGCCCGAATCTGGCCTGGTCACCGTGGTTGAGGCAGTTTCCCAAGCATTGCCCGCAGCCACGAAAGCAGAGCGAGCAGCCCAGGTTTCGCGGATTATTTCTGGGGTGAAGAGCCTTTCTGCCCCATCCGCTCCACGTGGAGGAATGGCACCCCTGACCCCCCACACCCTTCCCGCCCTCCTGGACGCCGAGCAGCGCATACTTTTGCAGGCAGCATTCGCTGTCCTCAGTGGAGCACCGGTGTGCATTATTGGTGGTGGGTCCCCTATTGCTTACGACCACGACGCTGCCCTGTGGTGGCGAGGACTGAACTTTTTTGCCTCTTCCTCGCAGACGATCCTGCTCTGGCGAGAGGGAACTCCCTCCTCGACGCCAGCACCTCCCGCATCGACCTCCTTCGCCGACTCGAGAGCCGGTGGTGGCGCATGAGAAATAGCAGAAACCAAAGCGGAAGAGGGCTCTGGATAGGAGCGGCACTGATTATGCCGCTCCTCATCATCGGCAGCCTTCTCGGCCTCACCGCCAGCGCAGACACCGCTCTTGAGCGGATACCCGTCGCGCTCGTGAACAACGATGAACTCGTCACCATCCTCAACGACGATGGTGAGGAGGAAATTATCCTTGCTTCCAGGCCCCTGATTACCGAGCTCATCACGGGTGAGGCCACCAACGTGGACTGGGTCATCACCAGTTCCGAATCAGCCGCAACTCTGTTGGCCGCGGGCGATGTCTATGCGATTTTTGAAATCCCCAAGAACTTTTCCGAGACGGTGTCCAACCTCGGCGACGAAGACGCGAACCAGGCTACTTTTTCTATTCGGACCGACCCGACCAGGAGCTACCTGGCAGGAATTATCGGTGACCAAATTGGCGACACACTTGCCAAATCACTCAGCGTTGAGTTCTCGCAGCAGACCACCAAGGGGCTTTTCACCGTCATCATCGAACTCGGTGATGCTTTTGGCGAGGCAGCAGATGCCGCAACCGAGGTGTCTGATGCAACGACGACGCTCTCCGAGGGCATCACCACCCTTTCTGGAGAGATGCCCACCCTCACGAAGGGTGCGAACGATTTAGCTTCGGGGTATACGACCTTTGATGAAGGTGTACAGGAATACACCGACGGAATCACCGCTCTCTCTGATGGGCTCGATGCTCTGAGTGCAGGAACAAGCGGATTGGCGGACTTGAACAGTGGGATCAGCACCTTCACCAACACGACCACCACGCTGTCTAATGGACTCAGTGCCGTGTTGCCTAATGTTGCCGATGGCCCGGTCAAAGACCAACTCACCGCCCTGATTTCGGGTCTTGCCAGCCTGGCTGGCAGCGGGCCAACTTTGGCTGCTGGCGCGAATACCGCTCTTACCGGCATCACTTCGGGGGTCACCAGTCTCGATAAGGGTGCTGACGCACTGGATGAAGCAGGGGTGGAACTGGCAGAAGGCTCCGCCGAGATCGCAACCGCCACGAAAGACTTTGCCGCCGGAATCGACGAGCTGGCTGAGGGAATTGGTGAACTTGATTCGGGTGCAGGAGAACTCGCCGAAGGAGTCCTGGAGTTCGCCGAAGGCCTGAGCGATGGCGCCCAAGAGATCCAAGACTCTGGGACACGTGTTCCCAGCGATGAACGACTGGATGTGTTGAGCTCGCCCGTTGTTTTTGATGCAGAAGATCGGACCGGATCGGTCAGTGTTCCGGCCACTCTGGGCAGCATTATCGTTCCCCTGGGGCTCTGGCTCGTGGTTCTCGCCACCTTGTTGCTCAGCCCTCACCTGTCCTCCAGAAGCCTGAGTGCGACAACCCCCGTCTCCGCGCTGATGCGCCACAGCTTGAGCCCCCTGCTAGCGCTCGGCGGAATCCAGGTGCTCATCGCCCTGGCCCTCCTCCACACCCTGGGCGGAGCCAGCTGGTCCACGGTGGGAGTCAGTGCGCTGGTGATTGCCTCTGGGCTCTTTGCCTACCTCGCCCTTCACTACCTCGTCTGGGTGTGGAAAGCGTCGTGGCTTCCCGCTCTCTCCCTCGCGCTAGCTGCGCTGCAGATAGCCAGCGTGGAAACTCTGGTCCCCACCGAGATTTTCCCCGCTCCCTACCGCCTACTCGAGGGCCTCACCCCACTGTCATGGTTTAGTGACGCCCTTCTCGCTGCCGTCTCAGGCGGCGAGGGCTCCAGAATCCTCGCTGGCGTTCTCTCGCTTCTCGCGGTGGGAGCGCTGGCAACGCTCGTCAGCGTGCCCGCGCTGAAGGCCCGTCAACGCTCCGCCCAGATGCTCGCTCTGGGCCTCACCAGCGCTACCTTTTAGGGCGCAGCTTTAGGCGGGGAGGCTCTAGCTCAAAATGTCCTTGGAGGCGAAGCGGCCATAGGCCAGAGCACCAAACACGGCGACATAACCCAGTTGTAACAGGGCATTGGAGCCGAAGCTGGAAAGCTCGATCGGCTGACGCAGGATGTCTGCAAAATCGAGCCAGTAGTGGGTAAAAAGCCATTCGTGAAGCCAGGCAAACTGGGGCAGGTTATCCAAAATCTGGCTTACGCCACTGGTCACCAACACACCGGTCATCGCGCCGACCGGGATAGTGGTGAGGGTGGAGATGAAGAGCCCGATGGCCAGCATCCCCGTCATCGAGACCGTGGTGTACAGGGCAACCAATGCCATCCGGCCCATGGCCTCAGACACGTTAATAACATCACCGCTCAGCAGGGTCACCGGCCCCACCGGAAAAAGAATGGCACCGATAAGCGCTCCCGCAATCATCAGCGTGAACGTGCCCGCAAGCGTAAAAGCGAGGGTACCCAGATATTTGACGACCAACAGGCGGAGCCTGCTCACCGGGGCGATCAGAAGATATCGAAGGGTTCCCTGGCCTGCCTCACCGGCAATCGTGTCGCCCGACACCACGGAAATGGTCAAGGGCAGAAACAGCGGCATGGCCAACAGCATCGCCGTGAAGCCCGTAAAAAGGCCGTTTTGCGTAACCCGATCGAGAAAGGGCGGACCTTCTCCCGGGGCAAGTCGCTCGGAGCTCAGAGCCACGGCGAGAGCCAAAACAATGGGGATCAGCGCGATGGCCGCAAGCATGGCCCAGGTTCGTCGCCTGGTGAACATCACCTGAAGCTCAGAGAGCATCAAGGACAAACCCACGGATCTAGCGAACAACATCAAACCCTTCGCCGGTGAGCTCCACAAAGTACTCCTCCAGTGTCGGGCGCTCCAGTCTAATTTCGCTCACACCGACCCCAGCATTCACCAAAGCCGCGGTCAGCGCGGCAACGTCACAGGTGGGTGGGACTACCGAGGTGAGGGTCTGTCCCCGCACGCTGGGGTCATCGATGCCGTGTGTGGCCAGGACACTCGTCGCTGTATCGAGTAGGTCCACGCACACCACTAATCGGGTATTTCCTTGGTCCCGCAGGTTATTGAGTGACCCCTGGGCCACGAGAAGACCCGCGTTCATCACGGCCAGGTGACTGCAGAGCTGCTCAATCTCGACCAGCAGGTGGCTGGAGACAAAAATAGTGATTCCTTCTTCCGCGAGGCTGCGAATAAGGTTTCGAACCTCCCTGGTTCCCTGCGGATCCAGTCCGTTGGTGGGTTCATCCAACATCAACAGGTCCCGGGGTTTAAGCAGGGCGTTCGCTATCCCCAAACGTTGCTTCATTCCCAAGGAGTATTGCCCAGCCTTTTTCTCCGCAGCATTAGACAACCCCACCCGATCGAGTGCTTCTGCTACCCGTTGCGCTCTGGTCGAAGAATCGGAAAACCGATCTGCTGAATCCAGCCGTTTGAGGTTGTCCGTGCCGGAAAGGTAAGGATAAAAGGCTGGTCCCTCGACCAGCGCCCCCACGCGGGGAAGTGCCTTCTCAGCCTCCCTGGGGATGGAGTAACCCAGGACAGAAATTGTTCCCGAAGTGGGTCCCGCCAACCCCAACAGCATGCGAATCGTGGTGGTCTTGCCCGAACCATTAGGCCCTAAAAACCCGAAGACGGACCCCGTGGGAACTTCCAGCGCCACATCGTGCACAGCGTCATGAGCGCCAAAAGTTTTCGTCAGTCCCGAGGTTTCGATGGCCAGTGGGCCAGCGTGTGACACTTAGCGTGCCGCGAGGCTCTGCAAGTGCGCGATCGTCACCGAACCGGCAAATATTTCACCCGAATCCGTCACCAACACATTGAGAATCGGCGTGCTGAAGACGACTCCGCCCGCAACTTCGGTCACCAGGTCGGCAAAAAGTTCGGTCTCGAGCATCTCCAGCGGGATGTCAGAGGGAACCTGCGCCAGATACATGACGCTTTCCCACTCATCCCCGAGAAGCTCGGGAGAAGGCATGCCCTCCGCCTCGGCCGCAGCGCGGAGATCCGCTCTCAGCTGCTCACGGTCTGCTTCGGTCAGTGTTCGACCGGCATACTCCGCCTGCAAGGCCCTGAGTGCCTCGGGAACTTCTTCCACAATCACCGTCGTGCCCGGTGGCGGGGTGAAGCTAAAGATATCCGCGTCGGGTGTGGCGAATCGGATTGATTCGAATCCCACTTCAAACGCTGCTTCACTGTCCTCCCGGGAAAAGACCTTGACATCTAAGGCCATCCCGGTTTCTGAATCCACCGACACCACCACCTGGTCGATCAGAGACACGGAGGAGTTGGGGGAAACAATCAATTGGTAAGCACTCCGACCAGCTACCTCGTGGTCTTGACCAACCGAGACGGTGCTGGAGAGCCTGGCTTCATCAAGAAGGGCGTTCACGAGCTCTTCCGGGCTCGCCAACTCTTGCTGCCACTGTCGCTTCGCGTCCTCGAGTGAAGACTGAGTCACATCATCGGCGGAGCCACTCCATGCGGTCGCTGCAGCCGCGTCGTACGCCCAGAAACCATCCTCGGTCACCAGCAGGTCGCGTTGACCCATCTGGTCCATCACCTGAACACGCATCCCCAGGCCGGAGGCAAAAACCCTCATCGTGTGGGTTCCCGCAGCAAGCTCCACCAGCTGGGTGAGGGCGTTTTGTTCAATAAGTTGAGGGACAAAGTCTTCGAAACCTTCTGGCATACGTTCAGCCATGTCGTCCACCGCATCCTGAGACATCATCGACGACATCTCGAGTGCCGGCAACCCCAGGTTGGAGGTCTTTACCACGGTGCCAGAGAAGTCCACGGTTTCACCGTCCATGATCAGCAAGAGCTCTTCTGCGGTGACATCAGGCAAATCAATGGCACTTGCGGGAGCGGCGGCAAAAATTGCACCTGCTGCGATTACGGAGGGGGCGACAAATGCGGCGGTCCACTTGGCGGAAATTTTCACAAAGCTTCTTTCGTTGGCGTTGCCTCAGTGTACGAAGCGGAGCTTAGAGGTGACTGAGTTATCTGTCTGAGTTTCCTGGCAACCCCGGCCAACCAGCCAGCGCCAGTAATTCCGTCAATCGGGGGGTGGTCTGCAGCAGGCCATACTCCGCAAAACTGACGTATCGAGCCTCTTCGGCGTCATCTCCCGCGCAGAGTGTTCCCCCGAGCACCCTCACCCGGAAACAGTGGATGTCATAGTCGGCATCCTCGCTCAGCGCCACCGACACATTCCACACCTGCTCCAACACCTCAACATCGAGAGCCACCTCTTCGACCATCTCTCGAACCAGCGCTTGGACGAGGGTCTCCCCCGGCTCAACGCTGCCCCCGGGAACAGACCACAACCCTTTGGCTGGTTCGTGTCCCCGCTTAATGAGCAACACCTTGTCGCGGGAATCCACCGCGAGTGCACTCACGGCGAGCACCCGTCTCATCCTCATGTGCTCGTTCTTCCACTCAGGGGTGGCCGAGCGAGGGCGACTCGGGTGCGCACAGGCTAATCCCGCTGGGAAAGCTGGAGGGAGAGGGAGTACACCCTCAGTGCGGTGTCTCGCGCCGCAGCGAAATCACCACGATCAAAGTGCTCCTGAAGAAACTGAGCCTGGGTGCTCATCTGCATCACCAACTCGTTTTCTGTCATTTCTCCGACTCCCGAGGGCTCGGAGGGCACCGTAAGCTCGCTGACTAAACCAGACAGGGGGCTCGCCTTGCCCACCTCCAGGCGTTCCATGCGCGAAAGAATGACCATTGCTTCCCGACTGAGGTGTCGAGTGCCCCCTCGCTCCAGCGAACCCTTGAGAGCGCGAATTTCCTGCCAGGCCAGGTCGTAGTTTCGCTCCCTGGTGTTTTCATTGACAAGATCGTAGACCTCCTTTGACACCACGCCCGGTGGAGAAGAGCATCCCATAAGCCCGCCCAACACTGCGAACCCAAGAACCACCTCAGCTCCCCGGATACGCATCTTGGCCCTCATACGGAAAGGGTATCGAGACCGGCTGAAAGAGCGTGCTACGGATTAGAGCCGAGGCACCCGCCACACGACAAACCAGACCAGCCTGCGCGTTCCCGGGAGATTTTTTCGCCCGGCTTTACACTGAGGGTGTGAATCCCGTTGATATCGCTTTGGTCGTTGCCGGACTCGTGTTGTTAGTCCTCGGCGGCGAATCGCTTGTCCGAGGCGCTTCCTCATTTGCTACCCGACTGCGAATTTCCCCTTTAGTCATAGGGCTCGTGGTGGTATCCGGTGCCACCTCGGCCCCTGAGCTGGCCGTGACCATCGGGTCTGTGCTACAGGGCGAGCCAGGCCTGGCAGTGGGAAACGCGGTGGGAACAAACATTGCCAACATTCTCCTGATTTTGGGTATCTCTGCGATCATCAGCCCGTTACTGATAAAGCGGCAAATTGTTCGATTTGATCTTCCCGTCATGCTGGGCCTGACTATCATTTTTGTGATTGTCAGCCTGGACGGACGACTCAGCGCACTCGATGGGGGTGTGCTCCTGACAGGCCTCCTCGCGCATGCGGCCATCAGCCTTGTGCTGGGGCGTCGGGAGGCAAATCTCCACAACACCACCCCTGTCTCGCTTCCTTTTGGAGCGAAACCCGTGCCGCTGTGGCTTGCGGGGGTCGCCCTGCTGATGGGAATTGGGCTCCTGGTGCTTGGTTCACAGTTCTTGGT
>Ga0075125_10001602_pt1 | contig 11001 bp, 12 predicted proteins | sample AntAceMetag02UKN_FD_69810 | JGI IMG/M metagenome (GOLD analysis project Ga0075125, IMG submission 69810) | Saline lake microbial communities from Ace Lake, Antarctica - Antarctic Ace Lake Metagenome 02UKN | ecosystem: Environmental > Aquatic > Non-marine Saline and Alkaline > Saline | place... | reverse complement strand
CTCTTCTAGCATCTGCGTAGTAATTGCGATTCCGTATTTATTCAACCCCTTGACACCGCCGGAAAGCGCCCTTGCGAGGATCTTACTCGCGCTGTCATCGCTCATACCTTCGTTAAACTCAGACATAGAAAAGGCGACTGTAGTTAATCCCTTTGCCATTTCGGTGGCCTCATCGCCCGCTATGCCGTAACCTTTAATCAGCGGTTGAACTGTATTCAAAACACCCTTAATTGTTCCCGTTCCCCGAACAACGCTTTTTTCAATTGAGTTAACCCAGTTGTTAACCTCGCTTGAACTATCGCCAAATAAAAACTTAAATTTTCGATTGGTAAAATCAAGACTAGCTGCGGCTTTTAATGAAATTGCAGCTAATGCCATAATTGGCGCGGTAACACCAGCGGAAAATCCCTTGCCGACTGACTTTAATTTGGCTCCCACTTTTTCAAATTTTGCGGCAACTACATCGGCTTTATTTTGTAGTTTGCCAAATTCTTTGTCCACAGATTTTAACTTATTTTCGTCAACATCAAATCCCCACTTAGTGACTAAATCAGATATCGTAAAACTTGCCATATTAAAAACCCGCCGCTATTTGTTTAATCGCCTCTGCTTTTTGAGACTCCTTAAAGTCTAACAATGCATTTGCCGTAAAAATTTCTTGTATTGTCATTTTTTCAAGTTCGCTTAACGAGCAATATCTACTTAACCACAATCGCCATAGAGGTAACAACCCATCGGTTACTACCTCTTGAGGTATTTCTTTAGGTATTTCAAAACTTGCATTTATTCCGCTTCTTTTTCCTCCGGTTGGATTTGTGAAATACCCTCGAAAAAATCCGCGTAGTTTTCCTCCAATACCCAAAGAACAACCTTAAACATATGCAACAATTTTCCTTGAAAAAGAATATCAAAATTCTTGACAACTTGTGTATTATTACAAGTCGTGTTTTCAAGGATTTCCTTAATCAACTTGTCGATAAAAACAGGCTCGAAATTATCGGATAGTTTAGAAATAATATCCCCAATTTCGATATTTTTAAATGCATCGGTTAGGCTGGAAACATCCGCCCCTTTTAGTCCATTTCCGATTGACGATGAACACACCTTGACAAGCCTCGTAAAAATACGAAGTGATTTTGTCCCGGTAAAAATCGAAGTTTCATACTCGGTATTATTAATGGTCGTATTTCTGGTAAGGTCCATTTTGTTATTTTCCCTTATGCGCTGTAATTAACAGCTGAGTTACTTCCAGCCGGGAAAAGGTCAAGTGCAGGGGCCAGTAACCGCCAAATAACACTTCCAACATCCTTGCCCCTTTCATCGTCCGGGATTTTTTCAATAAAACATTGTGCGGCTTGATGCACGGAATTTCCCCCGTTATCTTTTATCAAGCATGGGATAATCCCCGCCCCCGTTTGTTCGTCTGCGATTGCGACCGCTGAAAGGTAAGCGTTATCGTCAGAAGTTTGCATTAAAGTAACTTCAATAAAGCCACTTTTATCATTCTGCCTGGCTCTTGCACCTTCACCACTTGCACCGATTAACATTGTCCAAGCAACGGCGTTTCTTCCGACTTTGATAAAAGTACCATCGGCAAACCCACTTAAAGCCTTCGTTCCAACTATGATTTTAAATTTTTTAGGATCATACTCTTTAAGCATATCTTAACTCCTTAAAGTTATTTGTTACACTGTTACCCGTCCGGCTACATAAACGGCATGGACAGCCCCTGCGAGCCGTGCCTGAAAAGTGATCTCCTTAAGATATCGATTTCCGCGGTCTGTTACATCGGTTTCACCAACCAACGGAACAATCACCTGAAATCCCTGGCTGCCTAAATCAGCATCAAATCGAAAGAACTTTGTGGCTAGCCCGTTTCCAAGCGCGGTCCTGATTTGCAATTCAATCAAAGAAATCCCATCGTCGTCAAACGGAACTTTATCATTTGCGACCAAAGGCGCGTAGATCTTCTCCGTCATCCGCGCAACTAACCAATCGATACCCATGATCGTATCGATAAATTCACCGCTAGCAACTTTGCCCTCGATTGTAATGTATGTGCCACCTACCTCGATATAAGCGTTTCCGTTTTTACCGCCGGAACAGTCCGGGCCAGTACCACGCAACGTTGTATATTCGGTTGTCGTTAATGAATCAACCGGAACGCCGACTAACGTTTTAAATTTCCAAGTAGCCGTTGTTTGATCCAAATCGGTAGGCAACATTCGACCCATCCACGCAAACTCTGCGTAAGGATCGTTTTCGGATTCAACCTCGTCAACACCGTCACAATAACTAGCATCATGATGAAATATGCCAATCGATCGATCATAAGACAGCGCTTGAAGTGCACTCATAATATCATCTGTTTTTAGTGGATCAACGCAATCAGGGTTCCCGGTCGAATAGAAGAACGCCCTACCTACATCAGCCGCCTCAGTCCAAGCAGCCAGATCCATTGTTATATCGTCATCCCGATAAAGAAAACCAAATGCATACCAATTGCTATTTGCTTTTAAAATCGCCGCCAATGCTTTCGCATAAGTTTCCGTCCAAACACCATCGCCGAATATAATAGTACCTGTAGAATCTTCTGCGGTTACACCCCAAACTGTCTCGCTAACTTTCACCTCGATGGTGAAAGCGTTGGTGACATCGACTTCATCAGATCCGTACAATTGAGCACCGTGCAAAAAAGTCACATCAAATAACGCGGAAAAATCAACATCAGCCGCCATTAGATCGTACAATGCCTGGCCTATATCATTGACGGTATCACCTGATAATGCTGTATATGTATAAGAAAAAGTTTCGCTGTTTATTGCAAAATCAAGAACATAAGTATTTCCCTCAATAGCGTCAGTTACCATTGCAACCCAGGAATCAACCGCAACCGTTGCGATATAAAACAAGTCAGGTGCAATGTTGGGGGAAAAATATTTAACCGCCGACAGGTATTCTGGTGATGTAGTATCAAAATCATCTAGCACATCATCGGCATTAGAATATGGTTTAATTCGCAGGCCTTTCAAGTTATGCGTAACCGTTAGCGCCATGCCATAACCAAATGCCGCTTTAGATAAAGTGCTTGTATCCCTGCTAATTGCAACATTAACAATATCTGTTTGTTTTGACATTCTATAAACTCCTTATAATAAAAGTTTTATCATTTCCAGTTATTTCAACCGCTTCTATTGAATCATTATCAACCGTATCAATCATCATTGTTGATAAATTTAATTGTAATACTAACCTAGTAGTTGCATCCGTTTCAAAAAACCCGGTCAAGTTAGTTATATCAGAGCAATTATTTATTGCAATATAATAACCCTCGCTTGATGATAATACATCAATGTATTCTGACTTGTCAAAAATAAAAAGTTGCCCTAATTTACTACTTATCGAAAAAGAATCAGCACTTAACTTTGTTGCGGTTATTGATACATAAGAAAGTGTCTCGCTATTTGCTAATGAAACTAAGTTGTTAATAACATCTTCTATTGTGCTAATAGCTGTATAACTAATAACTTCACCATCAATCGATATGCTGTAATCTTGACCTATAACTAAATCAGTTATTTGCAAAGTCTCAACTTGCTTTGAACTTAAATCAGTACATTTATTTTCGTCAGCGGATGCCATAGTTATCTTATTAACTAAATCAAATGCATCATCCCCGAATAATTGAATGTCAACCCTAAATATAGAATCTAAACAACGTTTAAATAACATCGATTCGGACAATCTTAAAGGATTCAATTTATGAAGCGATCCAATACTAGTCAACCATTGAATATATTTAAGGGTAACATAAGGTTCATTGGGTGCGGTTGTCGATTGATCCTGATATATGATTTTCGAATCACTTAATCCGGTTGTGGATTTAATAAAATCAAAAACCGCGTCTTGTATTGTTTTGCTGCTAGGCTGCATTATTTACCATTCTTAATTGCGATAGATTCAAAATGAGCAATATCAAGTTGCGACCAGTCGCGAGTAAAGTAAACTGTATATGTTTCTTTGTTATGAATTATTTCATCTGAAACATCATTTGTTTTTTCATCGGATACTTTAAGGGCAACATCGGACCAAATAGTTATCGCTGCTTTTGTCTTTTGTAAATCAGCGGGCAAATTTAAAAGTTGTTTATAGCTTGACGTTTGAACAACCGCACTAATCGAAGTGTCGGCATAGTCGCCTTTTACGACTCTACCTTTAACAGTGGTTGGTGGTTCATAGCTCCTAATAACTATTGTCGATAACATTTTGATATCAAGTAAACTTAACATTAGGTAAAGACTTTCGTTGTTACACTATTTCTCGCCGCGCCCGTTTCGATCCAAGGATTATCAAATCCCTTGCGTTCAATTGTGGAATCAGCATTCATTGGTGTTCTAATATCTGTCATTGCGTTTTTAATATCAGTTTCAACTATCGAGCCTAACTTAATCAAAATCTTTTCGGCCGTCGTGTCCTGAGTAATTAATTTGCCGACACCTTCCCTAAGAACGCTAGTATATTTTTTTCTGTTCGCTGTAATTGTTGCGCGAAAAACGGAGCGTTCCGGGATTTTTGGTTTCGTTCCGGGCTTCGTACCGTATTCATTGATGATCGCATAAGCAGCAATTTCAGGACTAAAAATGCCAACCAAACAATGAGCATATTTCAGCAAAGCTATTTGTTTCAATAACCAATTAAGTTTTGATCTATCCACTTTTGTCGATACGGCCATTATTGATCTTTCATCATGTTAATAACAAAATTAGGTTGGTTGATGTCGGTTCTTTCCGCTTCGGTCTCCATTTCATCAATACTTGATCCGCCTAACCATGGGATGCCAACTGCGTTTTTTTGCGTTGATCGTCTTATCGATGCTGCAATTTCTGAAAATCTAACGGATAATTGCGAGTAGTTAATGCTTACACTGCCGACAGACTGATCGCACTTTTTTGCAAACTCAGCCGCTAGGTTTTCGCAAAGAACAGCGCTCGTTTCGTCGATATTAGATGAACACATATCAAATTGTGCTAAGATTTCCTCATCGGTTAATAACGCGGGCTCTGATTTATCACCAATGCGAAACCTAATTTTAGAAACGGTATTTGATAAAGTAGGATCATAAGAAAATGACATATTAAATAACCTCGAAGGAAAGAGGGCGGGCAAAAATCCGCCCTCTTTCCAAATGTAACATTAAGGAGCAATAGCGCCGTTAAAGAAAACGCCCAAATCAGAGGCAACAATTCTTTGATCAATACATAGTTCGCCCTCCACGCGATCGGCTGTCAAATGTTCCATGCGGAACTTTTTAATCCGCGCGCCTTGATTGTTTGATCCCAAACGACCGGCCCAAACAAACGAATAACCAGCGCTCGGATCATTGATATCCGGTTTATCGTTCGGGTTACTATACGTCAAAAGAGCGTCTTTTGTATAGAACGGTTTAATGTCATCGGTCGCACCAATTGCAGCCGCGTTGTAAATTGACTTGCCAACAACCAACTTGTCAAGCTCTAAAATTTCCGCGACTAGTTTCACAGTAAGAGTCCGCTGTTGGGTGACACTCATTCGCGCAAGAATGGCGGGATGATTTTTAAGAATCAACCAAACATCATTGCCAATCAAAAGGCGGTTTGGTTCCTTGCCAGTTGCATTAAGAATCGCGTTTTTCCATACGTCAACATCTGCAATCGGATCAGAGTTAACATAATCACTCCAAAAAACAAAGTCAGTTCCGCCGCCGCTAACCCCGCCAACGGGGTTATTTGACCACAATGCAGCAGCGAAAAACTTAGCTGCAAAACTAGCTTCCGCCGCTAGCATCAGTTTTGCGCTAACAAATTTAGTCGCATTTTTTTCGGGGTCGAATATCGGATTGTCAAAATTAGCTCGTTGATTATCACTAACATCGTAATGGCGACCAATGATATTACAATAATAAGTCTTCGACAAATCGACATCGAACCCTTGACCACCAGCCGACTCCGTGCCATTAGCGCGGTATTCAGCATCGTTGCGAAACCACGCACCTTTCGGAAATACGGCAAAGATATCACTTTGCTTTTGAACGCTGACCGGCGGGAAGAGCTTCCAGTATGCAAAATGATCATCTTGTTGCATGTAACTAACGCATACGTCGGTAAGCGGTTTATTAACGTGAAGGTCGCCCGGTTGTGGATTCATTTTCAAAACTCCTTATGATAATTGCGAAAAATAAAGTCATCTTTTTTGACTCAATTAAAGGTTAAAACGGAATCGCGCCCATGAGATTAATGAATACGTTTACAACAGTGTCCGCCGCGCCGGACACTTGATCTGCCGTAGCGACGACAAACTCCCCCTGAACGGGGTCCACCGCGCTAGTATCTAGTGTATTTACATAGTTTCCGCTCGTTTCAATCAGCGTACCCCCTGCACCTACAACCAACGATGCAGGAATGGCAAATGTACCGCCAGTTTTTGCGAGCGAAACACCAAACCGCCGAACACTTGCGGCCTGGCCTAGCTTCGGTTTGTTTTGCAAAATCCCGCCGGCTGCTTTTCCGGCTGCGCAGACCTGCCAAACATTATTAGCGTCCAAGATAACCGCGCAATACTGGTGGCTCGACAAGTCAACCCCGGCAAGGAATCGACCATCATCATTAATACTAGACATAAACTTTCTCCTTATTTAAAATAGAGGTTATTTACTAAGCTCTTTTTGTTCGGTAAGATATTTAATGTAAAGTTCCGGCTCTTTGTCCATAACCAATTGACGTGCTTCCGGTCCGGCTAAAGCCTCAGTTGATTTTTCAATCAAAGCTTCGGCCTTTTTACAAATTTCACCCCATGCCGAATTGTTATTTTGTTCAAGGCTAGAACCGACTTCTTTAAAGATCGCGCCTTGTTTAACAATTTCATTCGCTGCATCCAGCGATTTCATAATTACGGCGATACCACTAGCTTTTTCGGCGTCGGTGCCATGCTCAATATTGAAAAGCGCATTTCCTAGTTCCTTATTATCCGGGATGCTGTCAAGCTTTGCGGCCTTAGAAAGAACCTCTGCTTTTTTCAATTCCATCTTTTGCGCAGTTACTAGCGCCTCAAAATCCGCTTGCTTTTTAGCCTGTGCTTTTTGCAGTTCATACAATTCGGTTACGGCGCTAATCATTTCTTTTGGAACGTTATCAGTGTCAAGCGTACCATCCGCTTTAATGACGGAACCTAATTTGTATTCTTTTTTAATTTCCGGCGCTTCCTCTTTCTTTTTCTCGGAAACTTCCTCTTTCTTCTCTTCATCGGCCCCCAACATATCCGACAACCCTTTAATCACAGCCGCTGGAATCTCTTTTTCATAGGCTTTAAGCATTTTAATAGCGCTTAAAATAGCGCCCTTTGCTTCATCGCTGATATCCGCCTTTGAAATAAGTTTTTCCATATCTTCATCTAAGATATCCGCTTTCTCTACCATAGAAAGCAATGCCGAAAGTTTTTCTTTATCCATTTTTTCAATCCCTTCATCTGATTTTGTTAACAAAAATTTCCATCTATTTGCACCTTTTTTGACAAGTGATATTTCATCAAGTAACCCCTTGACAATTCTATCTTTCGCCTTATCACTTTTCTTTTTATCCATTGATTGGCTCCCTTACTGCAATACCGTGGATGCTAAACCCCGTGTACTTACCTATTTTTATATTTTCCCATATATCATTGTCAAGAACTTTCATCGCCATAATCCAGGAGCCCTTGACAACATCGTTGCCATTTATCTTAAGATCCATCGGCGCTATATATGATTCAATGATTTTAGCTCCCGATGTTGGGATTATATGTTGTAACTTTATCGTCTGACTGTTCATCAAATAATCATGCGCTAATTGTTCGATCACATCAGCGCTTGCGACTTCGCCGTGAGTGTCGGTTGCTTCCGGCTCCATAACAACGCCGTAAACAATTTGTCGCTCTTCACTTTTTTCGAGGATATCAAAAGTTAAGTCCGGTTTAGATTCTGCGAGTCCCTTAGCTAGATAGTTAAACAAATCTTCATCGTCTAAACCATTAATTATTTTTTCATCCAATCTATCGTCCAAAACAATGCAGCTATTTTTTATCCCTGCCATTTTAGCCAATAGCGGAATAACTTTATTATCCTCAAATAATTGATAGCTTGAAAACTTTCCATCATTCTTTACACACAGGACCGCTGCATCTTTTTCTAGCGGCGAAACGCTAACCGAGAATCCGGCATTTCCCGCAAGGAACAATTTAGCGTTATCATAAATTGCGTCCTTATGTTTTTCAATAAATGCTTTTTCAATTTCGCCGCTAGCGGTCGTCTTTAAAATAGCGGCAAGAATTGAATACTTTTTATTGTTCGTTTCTTTTGGCTTCGATTTCTTAACATCCATTTCACTAATTAACTTCTTAGCTAATGTTACTTCGTCTGAATAATCTTCGCTCTTGTCAATTAGTTTTTCGGCGTAAGATCGCTCAACCAATTCAAACGCTTCTTGCAATTCCGCTTTAGTCAACTCGTTTAACTTAATATCAGATAACGCAGCTAATGCAATCTTGCCAATCGTCGTTAACTTTTCCGGCTTCCGATTGCTTGACTTTCCACCAGCCTTTGCTCTTGATGTAGTTATGATTTCATTTTTCAGCCATGCCGGGAGTTCTTTGATCCTACCCAGTATCTCGGAAACGTATTCTTTTGATGGGCTAGAGTTGATTATTACATCAAACAAGGCATTGCTCAATTCATCATCATCAATAGATAACTCTTGTTTTTTTAATTCATCAAATAATGTTGAATGTAGAGCGTGAATTAACGCTAGCTTTTCATCTATCATTTTACCACCCTTTATAAACTACGTTTTCAGAACAACGGCAAAGATTATGTGCAAAGGCTACGGCTGTTTGTTCACCGGTTGGCAAGGTCCAAACTGCATCAATTCCGAATATTTTCTTACCGTCCATTTCTTCACATATTTCACAAATGTTATCGTCTTTCGCCGTTGTCCAAGTTCTTTCTATTTTTTCATTGTCAAGCGCATATTTTTTTTGCGCTTGTTCCCATGATTGTTTGCGGCCGTTAGAAACGGCTTGCGAAGTTTCAGTCCGAGCTATGTTCTTTGCTCTTGCATTAATTAATTTAGTTGAATATCGTTCAACCTTTTTATTGATTACTTTGTCAGATAATTCCTGCTTAACTAATTTTCCCCTGAACTTTTCCAGGGCGTTTGCTTGACGTTCGTTAAGCCCTATCGATTCCCTCATTAACCGCGCTGCTTTGATCGGAGTATATTCAGCCTCAACTCCCACGGTCTTTTTTAGAATGTCTTTGATCGCGGCCCTTGATCCATCGGTTATTTGCTTGATAGATTTAAGAGTTTTTTTCCTCATAAATTCAGCGGCTTTTGTGTCGCCTGAGTCAAAGATCATTCGACCGGCTTTTGGTCGATGCTTTGCTAACAATAAATTAACATTTACCGTTTCAAGTTCGCCAGCGCTCATAAACGTTTCTAAAAGCGGTTTAGATATCGATTCTATTTCGTTGCTAAATTCACCAACAAACGAAATTGCATATTCTGTAGCCTTGCCAACATCCCCAACTGTTATCATAGATGTTAACTGAGTTATTCTAACTTGATTTCTTACTAATGTTATTGAATGTTCAACAGTTGCGATTAACTTTTTCTCGTTGCTAGTTACCAATTTTTGAGCAGCACGATTTACCGCCCTTGATTCTGCGGTTGCCTTGCTCAAATCAAAAACCCTCGTTTTATCTTTGTTATATTTTCGCTTGCTTATCATTATTTGTCATCCGTGATAGTCGGCAAATTAGCGATAGACCTTAACTTATTTTCAGTTTCAAGGTCCGTTAGGTCAATGCCTAGTCCAGACAGCGAAGAAATGAACGTACCTAATTCGGTTAAATTCGGCGATTCAATATCGGAGTGAATTAAGTTAGGATAATTTCCAGGGTCCATATAACCGTTCAACCTTAGCAAACTAGGAATAGCATTGTTTTCTATAACGCTGGAAATTGATCCTAACCACGCGCCCAACGCGCTAACAAATAAGGCGGTTTTATCGCTTGACAATGCAAAAGAACCAACTTTTTCATGTCCTAATAAAATGAAATCAGCGAGGCATGTCATTGCGATTAAACGGTTATGCCTGCTGATAATAGGATCAAGGGTAAACTCTCTTTTACCGCCGGAAGTTAAAAGTTTTAACCTAAGAGTTTCATGCCCGTTGTCGTCTAACTCAATCGGCCAAACAATCGCAGCCTGATGATTCAACCTGATATTCATTAGGATCTTTTTGATTGCAACAACGAGCGCTTTTTTATCGGCGGGCGCATCCGTTGCTAAATAATCAGATCGGATTTCAGCCACTGGCAAACCAGCTAAATCCCGTTCAATTCCTATCCCTTCAATCTCTTCAAATTTTGTCTTAAAATAATAAGGTCGATAAGCGTTTCGCAAGATTGACCGGCCTTCTGGATTTCCGCCTTTGATTGTCGTTCTAAACAACAATCCTTTTTCAATCGGGATTTCAACGAATCCACCACTAGGCATGTTTTGAATAAATGCAATCACATCGCCTGAATCATTAAACTTCCAACGGTCCAAAGTTATTGCCGGGCGAATGCCAAACTTTTTCCAACCGATTTTTCCATCACTGTACTTCGATGAAAATTCTTTGTTATTTAACCGTTGCTTATAAACGGTTTCAAAGAACGAAAAACCGAACGGTAACATTTCCAAAACTTCGCTAATAAAATCGGTCCATTGATATTGCATGTCATGCATACAACTATTAACAAAGTCTCTAATCTCGAACGATTCTTTTTCTTCATTTGGTGCGGCCAAATCCCAACGCACAGACCTAATCAACATATCAATTGTAAAAAGTATTGATCCAATAACCGGATCGTTTAATCGCATTTCATTATATTTGCGCCTGCCGTTTTCGCCTTTTAGCGCAAAAAGAAATTCATTCGTTATCAGGGAA
>Ga0075125_10001598_pt1 | contig 11023 bp, 14 predicted proteins | sample AntAceMetag02UKN_FD_69810 | JGI IMG/M metagenome (GOLD analysis project Ga0075125, IMG submission 69810) | Saline lake microbial communities from Ace Lake, Antarctica - Antarctic Ace Lake Metagenome 02UKN | ecosystem: Environmental > Aquatic > Non-marine Saline and Alkaline > Saline | place... | reverse complement strand
TCAACGTACTCACCTTCATTACTGAACGGTAATTCAACCTCGATTAATTCACCCTTATAGAATAATAAGTTGGCCGTACAATTACTGAAGAAGAAACCACCATCCTTGAACGGGAACACGACCGTGTAATTAACAGGGTAATCCTTCCTGAAGTCAACACTCTTATTAAATAATTTAAGCGCCCTAAGGTCACCTGTCTTCCGCGCTAACTCAAACCCAGCGGGTAAACTACCAAGCGAAAGGTAAAGGCCCACCTTATTTCGGTACTTGATCATCTTGCCTTTACAAACGCCTTGTTTATGAATGATTGAACCATCAGGGTCTTTTATCCTAATTCGCTTAATCATGACAGGAATATGCTTAGCGTTACGGGTTGGTTTAGTGGCCTCCCATAATAGTTTGTATTGGTCTTTCTTCTCAACAAGTGCTTCTTTAGCGTCACCAAGTTTGCCTCGTATTTTATCTAAAACTTTACTCAATTTATATCACCCCCGTTTGAATTATAATAATAAACATGAAGGTTCTTGTACTCAGGGTAAACCCCTAATAATTCATAACTCATCCCTTGCATTAATTCACACTCGTTCTCGTAACTTTCAGGGGCTGGTACGCAAAGAAATAAGTGATCGTATTGTTTAACATTAGCTTGCCACGATGGCACTTGGTGTTTAGTTCGATGCCATAACGTGTCCATCACGCCCGCTGGTTCTTCAACACTACCAATAATATTTATCTCAGGGTTTACCCATTGAACTAAGTTAATCATGCCCATGCAACCAGTAATAGGAAGGTCATAAGAACTAATCAAGTTAGTTAAATCATTAACCTCACTAACCGTCATTGAATCATCAACTATCTTAACGTTCAAGTGTTGGCTAGCCACGAGAAAAAGAACACTAACGAGTAGTAACTGCTTAGTGGTAACTTTATTCAGTGCCGCCAGTAACCATAAAGGTGTTAAGACAGCGAAGTACATTAAGTAAACATTACTCATGACGAACACGCCCGCCGTCATGCACATAGCGAGCAACGCTAGGTCCTTATCACCAACCATTAATAACGCCAGCGGGATTAAGGCCACGTGAGTGAACGTGAATAAGTAAAGGTAAAAGAACCGATCACTATCATACATTTTAGTCTTACCAGTACTACCATCAACGTGGTATAAGAAAACGTCTTGAAGGAAGTGAGGCACCACTAGGATTAAGATTATTAAAGGAATTAATGAATAAGCGTAAACTAAACGGTGTTCTTTAAAGGTTACGTAAATCATTGGTAAGATATAGAATAACGCGAACAATCGAGTTAACACAGCGATTGAAGCGAAGAACACACTCCACTTCACGTTACCTTTCAAGTAATGGTAGTAACTTAGTAATAACCAGATCATTAATAGGCCGAAACTTAAGTTATTATTATAGAAGAACACGAAACTCGTTGATAGTAATAGCAAGCCATCAATAACGGTTCGCTTAAACAACCCGTGCCCGTAGTGAACGAGTAAGCTATCAAAAACAATTAATAACACTATTTGAGTTAACGCTAACGCCAACCTTATAGCCGTTAGGTTAAAAGTGAATGGGGCGAGTAAAAGGAATAAAGGAGGGTGAGCGAAGAAATAAGAATAAAAAGGCAACTCGCCACGCATAATATGAGACCCAAGATTATTATAGAACCCATCATCACCATGAGTGAAAGAAACAGTCGATAATCGACACACAAGAATGATTACCGCGAACACTAAAAGATTAATCCTCTTTCTTAATATAGAAGAACAAGAAGTAAACAAGCCCAATCACCCCCACGATTAAGATAAATAACCAAACATTAGTTCTTAACTCAGGACTACTATCGAACCCGCCATTAGCTAAGCCAGTAAGTGCGGTAAGAAAATCATTCATTCATCATATGCCTCACTAATCTTTTCAGCACTATCACGGATATCTTCAGGCGCAATCTTAAGATAAGCCTCAGTCACCATAATAGTAGAATGAGCTAACAACTTCTTCAACTTATAAATAGGCACGTGTTGCCTAATTAATGACACCGCATAAGAATGACGTAAATGATGAGGGTGGATTTTCTTATTACCAACATAATTAATCCCTGCATTCTTACCCGCCAAACGAATTATTTGAAACACTCGTTGCCTAGTGATAGGGAATACTCGTTTACCATTCTTAATATGAGCCGCGTTAATATAAGAAGTTAATTCATTAATAATACTAAGCGGGCAAGGAATCCATCTTCGTTCAGGGTGGCCTTTTTTAACGATACTCCACAGTATTTGCTTGTTATCCAGGTCAATATCTTCAGGCATTAACCCACCTGTTATTGGTTGGCCTTTAATTTTAAGCCCAACAAGCTCACTAACCCTACGGCCAGTGTAAGCTAACCCCTTTAATAATAATACATTACGATTTTTATCACCAAACTTTGCGCCTTCTAACAATCGTTTCACTTCACTTGGGGTGAGGAACCCTTGCAGGTCGATCATTACTTGCACGTCTTCAAACTTCTTAGTCATCGTGCGCTTACCCCTCTACCTAAAGCGTTGAGATAGACTGTTCTAGACCCACCCTTTAACCCTTTACTTTTCTTAACTATTGTAAAACGAGCCATATAATAGTGATAATAATCTTTTATCATAGATATTATAATATTAATAATGTATGAGCAATCACTTTCACGTCTACCTTTATTCATTACTTAACCACCCACTTATTGTTGTTCGATCACGATTAAAAAGTTCACCTATCATTTTATGAGTGTAGATTCGTTTATTGGTTTTCTCATCTCTTTTCGCATAAAGTTTTATTGCCGCGTTCTTAATTCTTTCTCGTTCTTTAGTTAATTGTTTGTTTTCTTTAACTTCTTCTTTCTTGTTTAACGTGTCATACTTCTGGGTTAACTTCAACGCTTTATAATCATCATCCATTTTCTTAGGCAACTTAATGAAAGAACTCTCACACTCATAAGTGATTAAGTGACGCGAAGTCAATAAGTCTTTCTGCAACTTAGTTAACTTAACCCCTTTCTTCGCCGCCTCATTTAATAGTTTCTTCTCTACCTTAACCCACACTTCCTTATTATCTTTAGTGCAATACTTATCATTACTCCACCAAGTACCCCTAGGTAATTGGACCACCACGTAACCTCTTTTCTTAGTACGACCAATTACTTTAATCCACATCTTAACTCGGTGGTTTCGGTAGTAAGAATCAAGGTCCATGAAGTTCGGGATTAATAACATAACGCATTGGTTCTCTTGTCGGGCTAGGTTGAAGAACTTCTTCAACCACTTACTTAATGAGGTGGCGAAGTCCATTTTGTAAGCCACGTTAACGGCTTCGTCAAGAATGATCGGACTATACTTTGGTAGTGTAGTAACCGCTTTCTGTACTATCTCAATGGTTGGGGCGAATAAAACATTATTTTTTAACGTGAATTGTTCATTAATCTTCCTAGCTAATTGAATGGCGAAAGTGCTTTTACCACTGCCTTCTTCCCCATCAATGCAGATCACTAAGTCCATATCATTCATTAATCGTTCACGAATAGCGGTGGCGATGGCGTTAAGGGTTTTAAACCTGGCTTTTACCATCCAGCCTCCAACACGTTAGGGTTATTCACTTCTTCAAGTAATACTATCTTGTCGGGTGAGGCGAACCCAACGTTCTTCTTAACCTCTAGTAGTGATTGTTTTAAGGCCCTGATTAGCGTGAACATTTTATTAAAATCCGCCTGGCTTATTTGGTTGTTCTCGAACTTGCTTAATAAGTTTCGGGCTATCATGAAGCCTGTGTCCATGTCGCCTTTTAGTTTTGGGTCACTTACCCTGATGCGCCATTCATCCCATAATTCTTGCATGATCGCCCATAGTGGTTCCGCGTGGTTGTAGTGGCCTTGATTGAAGTATAGGCTTTCTTGGTTGAGGTTCCATAGTAGTCCCGCGTACCTTTTCTGGTCTTCTAGGGCTAGGTTCCATCCGCTTTCATTGAATGATTTAGTATTAGGGGCCATGATTAATCATTTTACTCCCTTAGATTACTCCGCCTGTGTTGCTTTGGCTAGCGTTCAATAATAATTGTTGGCACCTTGCTAAGTCCATACCATTAATCGCGCAGTTACAACTGGGGGCGATCATTGGCACGGATGTGATGAAGTTAGCTAACGCGATGATTATTAAAAAACTCATGATACCAATACCAATGAACTTGATTAATTCCTTTTGACTGTTCTCTTTTGGTTTGTATCGTTCCTCAACCGCTCTCATCTCCATTTCACGCCATTGGTCTAAGGCGTAGTTTGGTAAGTAAATATTATCTTTTGCTACGGTTACGGTCATTGGTTGGTATTGTTTGCCGTCTTTGGTGTAAACGAACATTTTGCCTTTAGTTCGATCGAATAATGGTAGTCGGTTGGCTTGTCGGGCGAACTCGTAACAATGAACTCCTTTTTTCTTGATTACTCTGGCTCGGTCGTTTCGCCATCGGTCTGTTGAGTGGTCTAGTACGGTGACTGGAATATTATATAATAGTTTGCCAATGATTGGTAGTCGGCCTTTAATGTTCATTTCATTAGCCCCATTATCTCTAATTTACAACAAACCATTAATAACAAAAAAATGATACTAAAATTAAATAAATTATAAATTGCAGTAATTAATGCCATGATACCACACATTACTTGCATAATGGAATTAAAAATAATTAAGCCTTTATATTCTGTTTTCATTTCAGTAATTACCCCCACTTAATAACCCCGTCACGCCACCACGCTTAGGCGCGGCCATACCCATTGATTGATGCTGCTCGTTAACGTTAACGTTAGTATTAATTAACTTAAACGTTCCCCCATCCTTAGCTCGATTAACACTCCACTCAACGAAACTCTGAATGGCCTCACTAATGAAGTCCTTATAGATTAAGTCAATATTAAAACGCTTTTGTGAATTAGGGTTCCATATGGTGCTAATGGTTTTCTTAGCAATTGATTTCTTAATGAAACTAAGTGAGTCCTCATCACCTTGACTTAAGCTAGTATTACGCCCAACGTTCCTTAAGACCATTAATAATAATGCTTCAACACCTTCCTTGTTCATTTTTGGCTCGCTGGCTTTAATGAATAATGGGTTGCCTTCAGCGTCTTTGTTTACTTTACTGAAGTAACCGCCTAACAGGTCTGCTCTTAACGCTTGGATTTCTGGTTCAACGTCTAGTTGGTATTTGACTATGCCTTCTTCTTTTGTTTTGCTTGGCATTAATTGTTGTAGTTCGTCACTTAATTGTTCTAGTACGGGTGGTTGTTCTACTGGTTCGGTTGATTCCTCTTCTTGTGTTGTTTCTTGGCTTGGTTCATCAACTGGTTTAGTACGGAATGGGTTGACGTTAAATATTGGTTTATCACTCATTAGTTTTTTTACCTTTAGTTTAAAGTAAAGGGGTACTACCTTTTAAGCTTTGCCTAAAAGAATTAATCAAAAACGAAACACTTTAAGCCGTGTAACACATGTTACAAATGTAATGAATAATAGTGGCCAAGTAATCCAACTAAGCATTATCATAATCGCTTTATTCATGATTGGCTTCTTCATGATGTTCGGGTCTTATATCGTGGCCCAATTCAACACCGCCACTAGCGCAGACTTCAGCACGGAAGCAAAAGACTTCATCACTAACAGCGAACCAGCATGGAGTTACGCAGACGCAATCTACCCCGTAGTAGTAATATTATTATTGATAAGCGTGGTAGTCACCTATCTTTACATTCCAACCCACCCAGTCCTAGTTATCATCGAGTTCTTCATGTTATTATTCGTGGTCTTCGTTGGCGGAATACTAGGTAACGTTAACCAGAACATCTTCAATGATACCGTGTTTAATTCAACGGCCACCAATTTCCCGATGATCTCATTGGTGAATAATAATCTTGGGTTCGTGGCAACCATTTTTGGTTTAATCGTGTTAGTGGCTTTGTTCATGAAGCGGGGGGAACAATGAGTAATCGATTCATTTATTTATTATTGTGTTTAATTGTGTTCACTAGTGGGGCTTTTGCTAGTGTCACGTTAAGTAACACGACCACCCAATATAACGTGTCTAATGGTTTAATTAAAATGGTTACTAGTATTGGTTCAACTACTGATATACTAAGCTATAATGGTAGTTGGAATAAAGTAACCCATTTTTATATAACATTTAATAACGGCACGGTTTTTAATACACAAGCCGCCGCAACAGTTAACATATTAGAAGAAAGCGCTGATAAAGTAGTTATTGGAGTAACCCATGTTGACATGACTTATAACCTTACTCTTGAAAGCGGGGTGCCTTATTTTAAGTGGGCTAACTCTACAGCCATGCCAGCGTTAAGATACCTTGACGTGAAGGTTGGTTATGCTTGGGGTGGTTTAAACGCTGACTATTTTTACTCACCTAATAATAGCCTTAATGACTTAAGCACTTATAGTGGCTTAGCGGTTAAGAGTTATGGGGGTGGTTCTTACGTGATTGATTATAGTTCAGTGACTAATAATAGTTTCTTCCTCGTTAGTGACCGAGCAGGCGGGTTTGCTGATGAGTATAAGAATTACATTAGCGGTGGCAACATGATTCACTCATGGGATGGAGTTTATGGGGGGATTCCTGAACACTTAACTTTTGGCGTGCTAAATAATATTGATGTTTCTACGGTTAGTGGTGACGTGGCTACTGATTATTTTTGGGATTCGTGGGCTGTGACTGGTGACGCGCCAACTGATTACATTCGTTATTGGGATTTCAATGAAGGCACAGGCACAACTGCGGACGATAAAGGAAGCGATGACGCTGACCTAACAGCGGTATCTACACCACCTTGGGTTCATGGAAAACAATCTTGGGGAACTGATTTAGATGGGGCGGCTGATTATTGGAGTAGCACTGACTTAACAACCATTACTGATGATACGGTTGGAAGTATTTGCGGGTGGTTTAATTTAGGGGGTAATCCAACGGCTTTAAGAACTTTATTTGCTCTTTCAGACGTAAGTGAGAATTATAAGTCAAGATTAATATTATACCTTGATCATGCTGCCGATAATTTTAAGTTAAGTTGCATTAGTGATGGTAACACTAATTTTTGGCTTGCGTCACCTGTTAATACTGAATTTAGTGATTATACTAATCAATGGAATCATTATTGTGTTATACAAGATGGGTCTGGAGTAGAGTTATACTTAAATAATGAATTAATAACTTTAACTAATGTAGCGGCTTCACCAGCTAAAACGGTATGGATTAGTAATATAACTGGTGGAGTAAATCAAGCAGATACTTTAGTAATAGGGGGTGAAGCAAATAATAATGTTTATCATTGGTTTTATGATGGTGCATTAGATGAAGTACGTATTTACTCTGATGCTTTAACCACGGCTGAGGTCACGGCTCTGTACGGTCAGGGCTTACCTGACACGTTAAGTAACTCTTACTCTAGCACTTATGCGGGGGTTACTCAAACCCCCAGCCATGCTGAAACCTTCGCGAACGCTTCACTAGTATCTATTGATACCACTAACGTGACTAACATTCTTGGCACGAACTCTAATTACACGGTTAACACTCATAGTTATTCATTAATCACTAATGATTTTGGCGTGACAGCAAACGCCACCAACGATTTATTCACTAGTTGTAGTAATTGCTACAATTTTGTCCCAATAGCTAATAACACTTACAACTTCACGACCGCAGATGGTTTCACGTTAATCAAACCATTAACTTGCCAAGTCGAAGCTTACGGTACTTCATGGCCATGGAACATGACGGCATGGTGGCATTTTAGTGAAGGCTCAGGCACTTGGGCCACGCCAAGCCTAGAACCAAACCACACCGTGATGAACTTCACAGGAATAAATGGATGGGCCTCGGGCCATAACGGCACGGCCGTAGACGTTGGTGACGCACCAGTCACTGGCTTAACTAATGGTGGAACACTAACCGAGTATAACACTGCTGACTTTAGCGTATGCTTCTGGTTCTACCCAAGCACCACTGAAACAAGGTTCACCACGCCAGTAATAAATAAGGAAGCCAACATAACGCACGATTACTGGAGTATTCAGCGAGATAATAATAACGACCAATTAATGATCAGGTTCAACGCTGACGAATCAACAAGGGTTTACTCAGTGGTTAGCCCAGACCAAACATGGACTCAATGGTGCATCACGGCCGACGAATCAGACGAAGGCGGAACACTAAATTTCTACAAGAACGGCGACTTAGTGACCACTGACACGACTAATGATAAATTCTACAATGATAATGAGGGGCGTTATCGATTACAAGCAGAGCCAACCAGCGCCCACTTAATTGATGAATTAATACTATTCAATTACACCCTAAACCAAGAAGAAGTACAGAACATTTACAACGACTTCCCAGCAGGTGGTTGCGCTTACAGTAAACTAAGTTACACCCCAACGATTAACCCAGCCTTTGGTTTAAGCAATAAAGCAACCATCCCTTACTGTAACTCAAGCGTTTTCTTAACGCTATGGGATGAAGATAACTTCGAGACAAGCGTGATAGGCGGGATAGGAATTGATCTTAACTTAAGTGACTACACCCAATACAGTTTAAGCCAATTAAGTAAGGATAATTATGAACTAATGATCTGCCCCTATTATGGAAACGTGTCAGTTAACACAAAAATCACGAGCGGTAACGTTAGTAATAATTATTACGACCGATTATACTATCATCAAGACACCGTGTTCACGAACCAAACGCTTAGCACTAAATTATTCTTACTAAGTAATACTGGCGCGAACGATGGCTCAATTCAATACATTGTTAAGTACCGAAACGGCACACTAGTTGAAGACGCAATAATCCAAATAGAACACCAATACGTTGGTTATGGTGGGAACTATATTGTGGCGATGGCTGGGCGAACCGACGCGGACGGTGAAGCCTCAACGTTCATTAGTTATTACTCGACTGATTACTCGATTAGCGTGATGAAAGATGGTGTGTTACTAAAGCATTTCTTAAGCCACACGTTCACTAGTAGCGAGAACCCTTACACCCTTTACATTGATGATGAAGTAGCCCTGCCGCCAACCATGACTGGCCGACCAATCGTAGCCATCAACCGAACAGGCAACGTGATCAACATGAGTATTGCGGACAGTGACAGCAACCTTGAATTAACCTACCTTGAAGTCTTCAGGCAAGGCGTTTATAACACCACCAGCATTTGTAACCAAACCATTATTGGAGTAAGCGGGGGCACTTACTGCAACGTAACCAATTACTTACTGGGTAATGACTTCCTCACTTACCGAATAACCGTAACAGAAAGCGGCACAAGTTACTTATTAACAAGCGGTTACTTTGACTTCGCTACAAGGGATGATTATGGTGACGATGGCGTAGTCGCTTTATTCCTACTAGTGTTAACGGCCAGCTTACTGGGTTTAGCAATCAGTGGACAAATGGCTTTATTAATGGCTGGCGTTGGATTATTCCTCGGCAGCTTATGGTTAATGCCAATCACTTACATGATCACCCTACCAATCGTGGTAGTATTAATCATTGCCTCATTCAAAGTAGGTGGTAAATAATATGAGCCAAGGGCGTTTCGAGAAAGTATTCCTCGGCATGATAATGATGACCATAGTAATCGGTGGGTTCAGCATGTGGGGCAACTCATTATTCACCGAGTACTCAACCCCTACCAGCAACATGACAGGCCTAGAATCAATTAATAAAACAGCCCAAGTAGCCGCTGACCTACAAGTCATGTGGAACAGCACCCAAACCGATAACACCAACTTAATCGAACAATTCGTCTTCTCAGGCTGGACCACCCTTAACTTAGTCTTCACCAGCGTATCAGCGTTCCTTCTACTACCAGCAAACATTGCAGCCCTACTCATTCCTGATAAAACAACCGCTGATTGGATAGGTGGCTTAATGGAAGTCTTCTGGCTAGGAGTAATGGTATGGGGCTTAATCGCCTTATTCATTAGGAACTCGGAGGGAACCGTATGACCACTGAACTAGATCCAGGGTCAATGCTTACTTTCATTGACTTCTTGAAGTACGTTAATAGCTTAAGCGATTACGTTCTATTACCCGGTTTCTTATTCGTTATCTTCATCCTAACCTTCTACCGAGCTGGCAATAATAATGGTGATAAACTATTAGTTAGCGGCTTAATCACGGCCGTGATCGCCACGTTAATGGCCACCGTTCAATTAATTAATATGTGGTTCATGGTATTCTTCTGGGTGTTAAGCGCGGTGGGTATCTTCATGAGCATGTGGGGTGATAACTAATCATGAATAAGTCACGAGTGATCAGGATTAACCCGAAGGATTATGATAAGTACATTAAGCCTTTCAAAGTGGATATTTACAAGCGCGTTGGCATTCAATTAAGTGATGGTAAAGCGTTAAGTGCTTTATTCAAAAGGTTAAAGGGGGTGAAATAAATAAATGAGTTTAAAAGATAAGTTAAAAGGTTTCATATCTAAGCAGAAGAAGAGCATGGCTTACAAACGAGAAGCTAACCGGGCGATTAAGAAGAAATCAACAGCGGCTTACTATAAAGCTAAGGAGCAGGAAGCCGTTAAGTACGCTGCCGTTAGAGCTAAAGCTAAAGTTAGGGGCACTAGTAAGAGTGGGCTTAACAAAGCATTAGGTTACTTTGCGGGTAGTAAATCAACTAAACAACCAAAGGTTAGGGCTCCAAAAAAGGCTAAAAAACAATACGTTGTGGTTGGCGGAAAAGCATACCCTAAAGCAGTGGCTAAAGTAGCAAAAACTAAAAAAATGATTAAGCCAGTGATTAAGAAAAAGAAAAGAGGTCTTGATATTGAATTAATCCCATACAAAATATAATAAAGTGACATTATGCCTTTCATAAACGTATGCACAGAACTATACAACGAAATAGAAAAGATTAGAATAGAGAGAGCTAACGAGATAAGCAAAGTATTAAACATACCACTCAAAAGCATCATGAGTAGTTTT
>Ga0075125_10001595_pt1 | contig 11026 bp, 7 predicted proteins | sample AntAceMetag02UKN_FD_69810 | JGI IMG/M metagenome (GOLD analysis project Ga0075125, IMG submission 69810) | Saline lake microbial communities from Ace Lake, Antarctica - Antarctic Ace Lake Metagenome 02UKN | ecosystem: Environmental > Aquatic > Non-marine Saline and Alkaline > Saline | place... | reverse complement strand
GTTTGCTCACGTTCATCATTACCGCCGCCTAAGCCACTGCCACGATGACGTCCAATCGCATCAATCTCATCAATAAAAACAATACTCGGTGACTGCTTACGCGCCTGTTCAAATAAATCACGCACACGTGAAGCACCAACACCAACAAAAACTTCTACAAAATCTGAACCAGTAATACTGAAAAATGGCACCCCAGCTTCACCCGCAACAGCTCGTGCTAGCAACGTTTTACCATTTCCAGGCTCACCCACCAACAAGACCCCGCGCAGAACCTTGGCACCCATTTTTTTAAACTTTTCTGGATTCTTCAAAAAGTCGATTATATCGCGCAAATCTTCTTTTGCCTCATCAGCACCAGCAACATCTGAAAAGCGCTCTTTTACCATTGAAGGCAAGGTCAGTTTTGCCCGACTTTTACCAAAACTAAAAATACCAGATCCAGGGCCACCTTGTGAGTTACCTGAACCTTTAAACATCTTAAATAAAAAAAACAGTATAATAATTGCCATCAACGGAAACAACAACCCTAGCAAAGTCGACAAATAGCCAAGAGGGGTCGAATTGCTTGCCACGTCACCCTTTATACCAGCTTTGTGAAGGTCATCCATAAACTGATTATCACCACGTGCGATACGCGCCTGGAACAGCTGCTTGCCATCTTTTAATCGACCAGACACCTCTTGCCCTGAGACCGTAACTGACTCAATCTTACCCTGTTTCACAGACTCCAAAAAATCCGTCGTAGCCAAATGTACAACATTCTGCGAAAACTCCGTCAAACCAGACAACAAGGCAAGGCCAAGGGCAAAGATGGTAACAAAAATTACCAAGCCTTTGGGCCCATTTCCAAAATATTTTTTAAACTTTTTCATAAAATTTGATTTCATAATCCACCTACCCTAACATAATGCAAAGCCTTAAACTCTTCACTTATTTTCTATTAGTATAATAAACTTTGTTATAATTGTCGACATTTTTGATAATTATAGCACACATCAAGCTATTTTGCCAAAAGAGAATGGTATTGAAAGATGTGGTGACCATGACGGGTAGCTCCATTCCTCATTGTCAGAAGTAATATAGCGAAGGACCTTTGTATGGACATCGACAATAGCCAAGCGGCTCGAATCACCCTTCTCAACGCAACATACAAGATAATTGCCACATGGAGACCAGGAACATTCATCCTTACTTCCTACACATCTCGTAATCTGTTCTTCCTGCTTGGTAGCACAATCATAGATCCATAATTGATATGCACTATCAGCCCTTTTGCAAAATGCTATTTTATCACCGAATGGACTTGCAGCTGGACACAGCGCTCTGCCCAACTTAAGCCAAGTGATTTTTTTATTTTTCAAATTTAACGTACCAAGACTTGGAACATTTAGTTCATTGATATGACAAAAAACCACCTCATCTTCATTAATAAAGGATGGCGATATAAAATCACCACCACGAGGTGTTAAACGTTTAAATGAACCCTTGTGTTGTTTTTTATCAAAAACATATTCACATAAATGTGTATGAGAGTCCCTTGAAAGCGACATTACAACGCGCCCTTCTTTTGACAACGAAGGCGTCATATTTTGACCATCAAAACTCGTAATGGTTCGTACATTATTATACGGATCAACTGACATTAAACGTACATTCACCGAAGTATGTTGTGAAAAAAAGATCACGTCGCGCCGCGAATGCCAACGAGGAGCAAGATTATTTCCACGCGAGACAAGCTTAATTGGTTCAAAAATCTCACGAGTATAAAATGGATGAATTAAATGAAGGTCACGCGTAATGCGATTACTTTTGCTTGATTTATGTTTTCCTGCAACAATCAGTGACGAAAAAGAACCTCGTTGACTCGTAAGCTCTGGCCAAATCGTTTCTGCAACATCAAGCGCCCATTGATAACGGGGCAACAATCCACGTTTATGCATTTTCCCTTTAATCTGATACAAGCTCATCGTGTCATACAGGCGCCACGTTAACGAACGATTGTCACCTTCAAAAAATAACGCCAAAGGAAAACCATCTGCCAATATATGCTGCATCTGTTTTTTTGTTTTTGGAATCTCTTCAGACCGTACGACAACGTCAAATTGCCTCGTAGCACCAAGCAATGGCCCTATGTACTCCTGCACAAAACTATGCACATCATCTGGAACACCTTTCAGACTAAGTCTGTTTTCAACAATACATAATAAATTCATAGGCTCATATGAAGATGTATCAATAACAAATTCAAGTGATGTACTAAATGTAGGAAATATAAAAAACAAAAACCCGAAAAAAACTAACTTCATGAATTAACCTTTTATAAATATACGTTCTTATGGTTCGACTCCCGCTCACCATGAACGTGAAGAAAAACAACCCACCATGATCCGGAGTTTATCCTGAGCGAGAGCTTTAGCTCAAGCCGAAGGGATACAATTTTATCCTGAGCGAGAGCTTTAGCTCAAGCCGAAGGGATACAATTTTATCCTGAGCCTGTCGAATGGCAGGATGAGCGGGTTTTTCAATTTTTTCCCATCACCATGAGCGCGGAAAAAAACAACTCACCACAAAAACAACTCACCACAAACCACAAGCAACTTTTTGATTTCCTTCCTCCGATCATCCTGAGCGGGAGTCGAAGGACGCATTCTAAAAATGCAATCTCAACTGTTGACCCCAGATGTTTTTAGGAAACTTTGCTTTCGATACAGCCATACGCGCAGCCATGTCATACACAAGAATACCAGATGGCTGTTCAACCTGTAACTGAACGATGGCCCCATCTTGCCCTAGCGAAACCAACAAGATTGCCTGTTTTTTCGGATTAAAACCGGCAGGTGGATGCCAATATGTCGAAAGTTCGTCATGAATCTCTTGATAAAGCTGCATCACTTCGTATTCTTGCTGCCCAATAACAATTTCTTCAACTTCGCTCCCTGTTTTACCTTCTTGCACCAGCTCTTCTTTTTTTTCCTGAACAGGCTGAACCTGCTCCGGCTTAGCGGGTTCTTTTTCTATTTTTTTCTCAGTTGTTTTTTTCTCTTTTTTTATTGGTTTCTTTTTTTCAACCGGCTTCTTCTTTTCAGGCTCCGGCTTCTTTTTGACAGGATCTTTCTTCTCAACAAGTTTCTTTTTTTTAACCTCTTTAACTTTTTTTACTGAAGTTTTTTTTGGGGCAGCACTCTTTTTTATCTGGCTCTTTTTTCGTTTCGCCTGCAAATTCTCTTTTTGTGCATGCGATCCATGTGCAAGTTTTTTGAGTTGCCCTGTACTTCTAACAAACGGAACAACGCGCACAGGAACACCTGGCCGCAGCATCTGCATATTCATTTTTATTGTTAACGGTTCGGGACAAGACCAAAATAAATAGAAACCCAAACAAAGTACATGCACCAAAAACGTAAGCGCTGTTAACTGTAAAAAAAACCGTTCGCGCTTAGATAACTTTTTGGGTAACCAAGGCAACATGCTGTACCCCTTCTATCGGATTAAGAACATCAAAAAGTTTAATGACGTTTTCATAACGCAACGATTTATCTGCAAACAAAAATAGATTATTGTTAGTCTTAGTGACCTTAGAAGAGACTGCCTTTTGAAGTGCCTCTAAACTTGCAGGACCTTTATTTTTCTTAATATCATAAATCTTTTTGTTAAAATGCACGCGCCCTTGCGTATCCATTTCGACCGTCAAATTCTCTTCTTCGATTTTTGTTTGCTCAGATGTTTTAGAATCAGGCAAGTCAACTTTAATCGTCATACGCATCATCGGTGCTGTAATCATAAAAATAATAAGCAACGTAAGCGCAGTATCAATTAATGGCGTTAACGAAATTTCAGGAAACGGCATTTGACGTCGCAACTGTCTCCGCTTTACCGACATTACTTAACCTTTTTTTCTTCATAAAAAAGACGCTGGCTAAGCCACAAAAAACGATCTGCTAAGGAGGTAATTTGCTGGTCAATTGAACGTAGCTGCATAGTTAAATAATTAAAAATAATTAACGCAGGAATCGCAACGAGCAAGCCAGCAACAGTTGTAACTAACGCTTGCGCAATACCTGGAGCAACCGCTGTAATATCAGCACTTTGCTGATGACTGATACCAACAAATGCATTCATCAGTCCCCACACTGTACCAAACAAACCAAGCAACGGTGCAACAGCTGCACATGCACCAACAAGTGGTACCAAGCGCTCTTCACTGAACAACACCAATTCATGCGCCTGCTGCATCATGCGCTCCAACATGTCAAACTCACGTTCGCACAAAACCTTTTTATTACCATTACATGTCATCAATAATGACTTAAGATATTTTAAAGCTTTAGATAAAAAATAACCGGGCAACGTATTTGAAAACTTAGACGTAATGTAAAGTACATCTTCAAGATTTTCAGCGTTTTTCATATGAGAAATGGCAGATTTAAGTTGACGTTTTTTCACACGCCACAAGACCCATTTATAAAGAAAGACGGTCCAACAAAAAACTGACATAGCAAGCAACAGCAATAACACAGAAATGGTCATCATATCTGAACTACGAACCAACTGCAAAATACTACTTTGTGCCAACGTACCCATTTTCATTAATCCTTATATTAAAAACTGATTATGTCGTTAGCGTATCATATATTAAAAAAATGAGAAACAGATCAACAGAATAAATTTTTTTAAAAATCCGTCTTCGCCAAGACTCCGAACAAACAAGCTTGAACTTGCCATTGGCTTTTCAACCCGGTCCAACTGGAAGTTGGTGGTGAAGCTAACCTGTTTATTACCAGCGATGTTAAAACCCGATCCAACTGGAAGTTGGTGGTGGAGCTAACCGGATTCGAACCGGTGGCCTCGTGATTGCGAACCACGCGCTCTACCAACTGAGCTATAGCCCCAAATAAAATACTTTTCCACCCTCCGCGGGTGAGGCGCAAAACAAGATATCTTCTATCACCCTCCGCGGGTGAAGCGCAAAGATTTGTTTGCACAAACCTTTGATAAAGTGCACCAACTTGCAGTTGGATTGCCACCGCTCAAAACGTACACCATTCGCCTTAAGGTTACACCTTCGGCTCAGGCTTCTGTTGAGCTTATATGAATTATTTTTAAGCCCGGTCCAGCAGGATGCTGGTTGGTGGTGGAGCTAACCGGGTTCGAACCGGTGACCTCATGAATGCCATTCATGCGCTCTACCAACTGAGCTATAGCCCCTCAACAAACTTATATTTCTTTAAGTTTACGAAGACTGCATAAAAAGTAAAGATTGCATACAAATTCACTTTAGGACTACTTTATTTCAATGAAAAATCCAGATCTTGTTATTCACCATAAAGCCAATCTTCACCATCATGCTCGTCATCAAATTCCTTACTGTCACCCAAGTTCAAGTCAGAAACATCAACCCCATCATAGTCATGCTCCAAACTCCAGGTGTATGAATTCTCATTTTTTTGAACATAGCTGCCAAAAAGTTCGTACCTTCCAACAAAATAAACACTTGATTTCTCTGTCGTACGTCCACGTGGAAGTTGATATTCATATGGTGTAACGCGCCAATCAGCAAATTCTTCTGCTGTTTTTAACAAAACAAAACTATCATAATCATCTTCTTCATCTTCACAGCCAACACCTTCTGGAGCTGAAATCGTTGTATAAATACTACCATACTTGAGCAAGCGCTCTTCTCCAGGATTCTTACAATGCAAAAAGGTAAATGTTTTATCCCCAGACGCTGCAACTCTTTCACGATACCGATCAAAAACACCATTACCACTGTCACCATGTTGATGCCCCCGAAAAAGCGCTTTAACGTAATTGTTTTTTTCAGTATCACTGTAAAGCCCCAATATTGGGCTGATCAAACTCGGAGGAAATGCCAAACTTAAACGCATGGGATTATAAGAAACCTGCGGCTTCAAATCACCCCACCAAAACTCATTCATAATATAAGGACTATCCCAAAAAACAGCCACCTCGCCCGACTTTACAAACTTTAAAAATTTAAGGGCTTCCCCCTTTTTGGCAAACGCACTATACAGATCATCTTTGAAGCCCTCATCAATGGCAACCATATGGTCATTAAAAATTGGCGCATCTGCTCGCATTTGCGCATAAAAGACACCTTGTTCATGATTATGAAAATCAAGAAATGGTCGCGGATCATAACCAATCATAGGAATACCATGACACAACATCACGTAATTTGTTTCTTCACTAGTTCCGGAACCTAAAAAAATAACACGCGGCAATACATCAAAAAAATGTAAAATTTCGCCATTAAACAATGCATCTACTTTATATGCATACTTTACCTTCAATTCATCATACAAACCATGAGGACGCCGAGCCATATCAACAACTTCATGATTGCCACGCGCAAAAAAAACTTTTGTAGGATTTTTTTCCTTCAACCGTGCAAGCGTATACAGAACTTCAACACTATACCGCCCCCGATCACCATAATCACCAAGAAAAAATAGATTTATATTGTTCAATGAAAGATCATCATTTAAATATCCCTTATCCTTTAAACGATCCAAATTACGCAACAACGAATGCAACGATCCATGAATATCACCTTGAATATAAATATTCATCCCAGGCTCTACGACAACCTTTTGAGCGTAGGGCAAAGAAGGCAAAGAAAAATCAACAGGCAATGAAGAATCAGACAAATCACGCACATAAACATCAACAACAGAATCTAGTGCACGCTTAAATTCTCCGCTTTCTAAAATAACATTTGGCATCCATTCTTCGCCATAATTCAATCCACGATCATATTCTGGCAACAATGAAAAACAGCTGTCACGCCACTCACTAAATGTTGTGTTTTCATTTATAACAGCTCGAATACTCAAAGATACGCAACACAAAACAATAAAAATTAAAAAATTTTTAGCAATCATTGCAACCTCCATAAATGCCCAACGCTACCTATTCTTTAGCCCGCTTAAATACAGCTGGACTATCTGAAAGACCAAAATCAGGCCAGGACTGAACAGTCCACGCCTGCTCAGTCCTGGCCTGCTCAGGCTCAACATCGCGCTCTCTTTTTCCACCAAGTTTAATTCCCCAATGATATCGTCCACCTCGTTTAGAGACATGGCGCCCCCTAACTTTATCAATGGCAGCAGGCACAGCATACTCAAATGGTGTTATTTTCCAATCATCAAACAACTTTGCTGTTTTCAAAAGCACAAAACTATCATAATCTTGGCGCTCTCCCCCAAAACCAAATCCCTCTGGTGCTGATATCAAGGTAAAAATACTATTCTCTTTAAGTGGTCGCTCAACACCTTGTTCTTTACAATGTCCAAACGACAACCTCACAGAATCTCCTTCAGCACAAGAACTATACGAATCAAAACATCCATTTCCACTTTCACCATGTTGATGTCCCCTAAAAAGTGCCCGCACATAATTATGTGAATCCGAAAAACTATAAAGCTTTAATAATTCAACAATAATAAATTTCGGAAAAGCCAAGCTTCCCCGCATACTTCTAAACTCAATTATAGAACTAATGTCGCCCCAGTTAAATTCATTTCCCTGCTCAGAAGATTGCCCTCTACCTTCATATGCCCACAACAAATCAGCCTTAATATCCTCACTAAACGTATTAATCTGTTCTTCAAAAACTTTTTTATCAAAATCAATAGTACTATAATACACTCCGCGTTTATGATTATCTAACTCAAGCAATGGTCGAACATTATATCCAAAAGTCGGCATTCCGTGACACAAAAATACATAGTTCGTCTCATCATTGGTACCAGAACCTACAAAAATACCGTGCGGCAACAACGAAAAAAACTCCCCCAACTCTTCTTCTACGAATCTTTCACCGAACTCACCATACTTCTGGGCCAACTCATCACTAAAACCATACTCATTAGCCATACCAAGGTATTCATGATTACCACGCACAAAAAACACATTCTCAGAATTTAGATCCTTCAACCGTGCAATCGTATATAATACTTCAACACTATATCGCCCACGATCACCATAATCACCAAGAAAAAAAAGATTGATATCGTTTAACGAAAAATCATCATTTAAATACCCCTTATCCTTCAAGCGATCCAAATTGCGCAACAACGAATGCAACGATCCGTGAATGTCACCTTGAATGTAAATAGTTTTTTCTGGCTCAACAATAACTTTTTGCATAAACGGTGGTACCGGTAAGTCAATATTTGGAAAATCTCCACCTACCCAAGACTCTGATTGATAATATTGAAGTGATATTTCCTCTAATGCGCCACTTACAACCCGCTGCAATTCACCAAAACCAACAACCGGAGGATCTAGAACTTCTTCAGACGTCATCGAATGATCAAACTCAGGTAACTGCTCAAAACAAGTATCACGCCATTCAGTAAAAGTTGTATTCTCATTTATAACAGCGCAAATATTCAAAAATGCACAACATAAAATAATAAAAGCTAAAAATTTTTTCACAACAGAAAGCCCCCCATATATCTTGTTTTTATTCAAACAAAAACAACAATAAAAAATCAACACTTCGCACTACAACTAAGGATAACACGCGGCAAACAACAATAAAAGCTTTAACATTGTAGCTCTCTTAAAAAAATCTCCCTTTTTGGTATCTTCCTCATATAAGGTATATGATCATATAAAATATATGCTGACTTTTTCAAAAAGGATCTTATGAATAAAAATTTAATGATGCTCATGCTAAGTGTTTTTTCGATCAGCGCCACAACATTACATTTTGACACAGGGCAACCCGACAAAAATCAGAATCGTTCATTTTCGATCAAATTTACCGCGCCTTCTGGAGAATTTGTATACGAGAACAGTCTTAATCTAAGTGTTAGTAGCCCAAACATTTCTATTGAAGATTGGCAAGCAATACCAGAGCCAACTGAACAAGTTGATAAAATAACAAAACAAATTAAAAAGATTTTCAAGGGATCATTCACAATCAAAGGTATAGTTAACCAAACTAGCAAAGATCCAGATGCAACAATTATCATCCGATACGCTACAAACAAAATGGATGCCCCTGAATTTAAAACATTTGCATTAGATGGACAGGATAAAAAAAATGCAAAAAAACATATCTATGAAAAACAATCAGAAAACAGGCCTAGCCTGAACAGTCCCAGCCTGAACAGGCCTAGCCTGAACAGGCCTAGCCTGAAATCTGAAAGCCCAATAACGTGTGATGCGCCACATCAAAAAAAACGAACAATCAGTAACTACGTACAAAAATTAATCGCCTCAACATCGTCTTTGTGGTTACAACTTCTACTTGCATTGCTCTTGGGATTATTGATGAGTTTAACGCCATGTATTTATCCTATGATTCCTATCACCATTGGCGTTTTACAAGCGCAAGGCAAAAAATCACTTTTGTATAACTTCTTATTGTCATCATGTTATATGCTTGGCATAGCACTCATGTTTGCTACACTCGGCTTCACAGCAGCAATGACAGGATCTCTTTTTGGCAAATTGCTGAGCAACCCGATTATTGTCATCGCCCTTGTTTTAATTTTACTTTATTTTGCATTATCAATGTTTGATTTTTATGAAATAAAAATGCCACGCTTTCTTGCACAAAGAAAACAAGCAAGCCCTACCGGATCACTTATTTCGGCATTTGTCTTTGGTATTGTAAGTGGCACCATCGCTTCACCATGCTTATCACCAGGACTAGCTTTTCTTTTAACAATTGTTGCCTCGCTCGGCAGCAAAATTCTTGGTTTTGCGCTACTTTTCATGTTTGGTGTCGGCATGAGTATCCCACTCCTAATTATTGGCACGTTTTCAAGCTCAATGAAATTTATTCCAAAAACTGGCCTATGGATGATGGAAGTTAAAAAACTTTTTGGATTGCTACTAATCGCACTCTGCTTCTATTATCTAAGCAATATAATGTCAATTACCGTCGTGCTCTGGCTCATTGCAAGTTTCGCTCTTATTTTTGGCATATATTATATTTTAACAGCACTTACCGAACACAAAAAATTCACAAAGTACTTTAAGTTAATCATCGGCACCCTTGCAATTGGTGTTACAATTTACTTTTATTATAAAGCCATCGTTCGCACCTGGTACCCAGAAAAACAACAAAATCTTATTGCATGGCGTACCAATTATGATGCAGCGAAGCAGGAAGCCGAACAACTTAAAAAGCTGCTTTTCGTCGACGTTGGTGCACCGTATTGTTCGATTTGCAAAGCGATTGATCGTTGTGTTTTAAATGAATCATTAATTGCATCACTCATCAACCAAATGATTCCGGTAAAAATTGATGCGGCAAACTCGCCAGAATATGAACAACTTAATAAAAAATTCAAAATTATTGGCGTCCCAACAATCTTAGTTGTTGAACCAAAACGAGAAAAAACACTCACCCGGTGGGGCGCAGAAATGTACAGCCAAACAAAACAAGAAATTGGTGAAGCACTCAGTCAGTTATTGAAAAAGAAATAGACAGGTTTGGCCTGAAAATGAAAGGGGGGGGCGGCTGATAGCCGCCCCCCCCCAAATTATTGAGAAGGCAACACTATAGCCGCAGAGAAAAAACCCTTAAATTTATCTGTCTTTAAATATGCAAGAAAATCGTCTTTATTACCAAAAAGAACAAGGTGTGATCCTACAGCATCAACTCCGGTATGTGAATCAAATACAAAATATGTATCATCACGTTTGCCAATAGCATAACTATACGGAGGCACAGTATACACGGCACCAATACGCTCATGGCCATCAAAAAGATTTACTAAAGCATCAATTGAATAATACTTTTCATTTCCGAAGAATGATCTTGCAAACAAATCACCCTGCTCTATCAATTTAGCCCCAAGAGCTTTTATGTCTTCGTTTGCTTCATCCAATAGACCAAGGTCTATTATATGCTGCGCAAGACGTTCCTCCGAAACAATAGGACCAGAAAAACCAGCTTGGTTTAATCCTTGAGAAAAACCACTCAAACCAACATTTCTAGCCATCTGCAATCTAAACCCTGAGTCAACTTGTCGATTGTAAATAT
>Ga0075125_10001588_pt1 | contig 11063 bp, 22 predicted proteins | sample AntAceMetag02UKN_FD_69810 | JGI IMG/M metagenome (GOLD analysis project Ga0075125, IMG submission 69810) | Saline lake microbial communities from Ace Lake, Antarctica - Antarctic Ace Lake Metagenome 02UKN | ecosystem: Environmental > Aquatic > Non-marine Saline and Alkaline > Saline | place... | reverse complement strand
TTGTTGTTCTATTCTAGCTGCTCTAGTAGTTGTTATTTCATTTATTCTTTGTTGAAATTCCCTAGCTTGTCTTTCTGCCTGAGCTTTTCTTAGGGCTTCCTGTCTGATGGCTTCTTGTCTAGCTATCTCTGCTTGTCTTGCAGCCTCTGCTTGTCTTGATGCTTCTGCTTGTCTTGCAGCCTCTGCTGAGCCGTTTGATGATGAGCCACCTCCTCCGCCTGATGAACCACCGCCTCCTCTATGAATTTCTCTTAATACAGCTTGAGATGGACTAGTATCTTTAAAATCCTCTTTTCTGGTTATAGTTCCAACCTCTTTTGTTGTATCGCTTCTTTTTCTTTGTCTTGGAATTAAAACACCTCCTAGTTGTGGCATTTTATTCTATAGGTCTAATTGAGACCATCTCATCTCCTAATTTATATGGATTATTCTTTAAGTAGAATTTTACACAATCATTATATTTTACATTATCTTTTATCTTATAACAATCATATCTATTATTTATTCCGTAAGAACCAATATCTTCTACCTCTTCGTTATTATCAAAAGAAAAAAACACACCCCCAACCAACAACAATCCCAGAACCCCAATTACAAATAATTTATTCATTTTTAATCTCCATGTTTAAATTTTGAGGAACTGGGATTTGGATATATTCAGAAGTTGCTTTGCCGGATTGAACATCTGCAGCAGTTCCATTAGAAAACTCCAAGTGTATAAATCTTAGTTTCATTTTTTCTTAATTGGTTTTAAAAATTTAATTGAATCTTCAAAGATAGATTTCTTTCGTGGTGTTTTAAGAATAGTTATTCCATTCTCAGAAATCTTTAGAGTTATTGTTGTCGTAGCCATAATACATAAAAACTTTTAGAATATATAAATAAACAATAACATTTATTCCATCGTTATCTTAAAAATTCCAGTACCTTTTATAAAAATAATATTCTCTCGTGATACTTTTTCCATAAATCTTTCAAACTTTCCTTTACCGGAGAACCCTTCCAGAGCTATCTTTGATTGTAATTTCTTCCAATCGTTTCCATCCATCCAGAAAGTTCTTTGTTGTTTCATAATAATTTGGTTTACATAAGAATTAAATTGTAAACTTTTGCCTATCTCCACCGTTGCGAGATGATACAAAAAGTTTACCGTTTAAGACGTTTCCACCCCTCCTCGAAAGCGTTTTTTAGTTGTTCTGGGTTTACATGGAGATATATTTGAGTTGTGCTTATCTTTTCATGGCCTAGTAAATCTTGAATATGTTTGATGTCCATGCCTAATTCATTAAGATAGAAGGACGCCCCGGAATGTCTTAATGTGTGTGGATGAATATCTTTATCCAAAACTCTTATCCCCAATTTCTTAACCGCTTTATGTATTGCTTGTCTTGTAACTTTTACCGGAATAAATCTTAACCAGTATTTTGATGGTTCTTGAATTGGGCTATCTCTATCCTTTGAACCTTTGGCTTGTTTGATATGTATAAAACCTCGCCTTAAATCTATATTTGATTTCTCTAAATTTACTAACTCCGAAACTCTTAAGCATTGAAAGAACATAAGATTAAGTGCCGACTTCAATCTATTCTTTTTAGCCGACTTAACTAAGAGCTTCAATTCTTCCATAGAAATTGTATCTGGTATTCTTCTACCCATCTTAATTACAAAAACTCATCACCAGATGGTATTACGCTTTTGCCTAATAACCAAAAAATTATTATACAAATTAGTCCGGCCAACATAGCTATTGGAAATCCAAGTCCCATTATTCTTTGTCCTCCATTATCCCAAGTTCCTCAAAAGTTTAATTGCTGAATATAAAAAGTGCCGATTTAAAATAACCACTATAATTATTGCAATAAGTAATATCTTTGTTAGAAGTTTCATTGAAACATTGGGTTATCCTTTTTAGTTGCGGCGGTAAGTTGTGAGTTTTGTAGTAACCATATCGTTAAATCACAGGATTGCTCTGGTGTTAAAGTGGTGAAGTGTGTTTCGATTTCAACTCCTCCTGAACAAATCTTAATACATTGCTCTCCAACATTGAACGTTTGATTTGGTTGCTGTTCTTTTTTGTCTTGAGGTTCTTCGGTGTGAATATCATTATCAGAATCAACATCTAAATCATCTAGCGAGTTCTCATCTAAACTTAGGTCTGTATCAAGAGATCTATTATCTAACTCATCCATGTTTGTTTGCCCTCCGGTTTTGTTCCTTGAAATAAGATAAATTATATATGCGGAGTGGATTTTCACTTTTCAGCGCTATATTTTCTTCCCTTTCAACAGGATAATTAATATTCAACTGCGTGTTGCTTGTTTCTCCCTCTTTCTTTAGGAAAAGGGAGTTATATTTAATTCTTAGTCGTCTTTCCAGTGTCAAATAGTTAAGTAATGGGTGTGGAACTACGTTTATTATACTTAATTTACCTTTATAATCTTCAGTTGTAAGTGGTGGGGTTGTTTGTATGTTCATGTGAAAGTAATTATATATATTGAGGCGAAATTAAAGGTTTACCACACTATACCCCTCTTAACGAGGAGAATAATGAAGTATGACACCATAATATTATCATTTTGGTTGTTTTAATTGCCTGTAATATGTTGGTGGTTCGATAATCTTGATTATTAGTATTGTAACTAATGATTAAGCAGTTCGTGCCTCCGTTTAATTCTTTGAGCCTCCCTTTTGAGTTGTTTATCTTGAATGTTATCCTTATCTTCCATCCAGTTAGTTAGTATCTTCCGAGCTAATTTAGAGATTGTAGTTTCATGAGCTTTAACAAAGTCAAGGAATTCTTCTTTCTCAGTCTCTCTAACAAATATAGTAATTCTTTCTCTCAAACTAAATGGTTTCTTATTGTATAATGCCATTAGAAACCTCCAAAGATTTATTATCCAAACATCTGCAATCGACAAACGATTTCCATTCTTCAGCAGTTAGTGGAGTTATTTTTTTAATCAAATCTATACAACTATCACAATAATTAGTACGTTGGCCTAGTATTTTTTGGGAAGGATCGTTACCGCTCATTTTGCTGTGCCTCCGGTAATCTGATTAATGTATGAACCTTTGCATAACGAGTTCTTGATTGTCCGCATTTCAAACACTTTAGAAGAACACCTGACTTTCTTGAAACTCTAATAATCATGTGGTTAGTTTTTCTCTGGCAATTTTTACAACTTGCTTCGTATAAATCGTAGATTCCTATGTCGTTCATTTTGAAAACCCCATAATATTATTTATTGATTGTTGTTTGTTGAAATCCATATCAGACTTTTCTCCAATACACCAACATGGCTGGGAGCAATAACCTCCAGGATGAGAACTCAAAGATATTATTTTATGGCAAGATTCGTTAATGCAATTATTCATTTTTTACTACCTCTGGTTTGTCTAAATCATAAACTTCTTCTTTGGTTGAATAAAATGGTTTGATGTAAATTAACATTCTATCAATTGATATGTCTTCAAACGATAATTTATGTTTCTTGAAATCATCAAGAGAGCAGTATCTCAATTTCTTATTTCTACCAGCACCAACTTCAGCAGTATTGGGAATTAATGGGTGAACCCCTGGTCCATACATATCTGATATTTGTGCATTCAAACTGGTTGTTGTTTTATAATCTGACAAACTCTTTGCCGAATAATCTTTAGCTGATGTTTCTGGTTTAGCTTTTAGTATCTGGTTTAGTTCAAATAGTAATTCTTCCTGTGTAAAATCTACATCCAAATCCTTGATTATTCTTGGTTTAATGTATAACTCAAACAATTCATTTATACAAGGTGGTGTGTTCTTATCAAATAAAGCACCCTTAACATGAACATGGTTATCTTTGTCCACAGTTAAATAATTGTTATCCTTCAAATCAATAAACCACATGAACTTATATATTCCATCAACACCCAAGTTATAACTATCAAGAGGTTTAATGGCTTCTTTTCTTGTTGTGTCTATAAAATATTTTGTTATGGTATCTAAATTATCTGATGTTAATCCTTTTGGTATACCAGCATAAACTGAATCGGTAAATCCGTATATAACTTTGAATCCTGCAACGTCTAGTGTTTTGGCATATCTCTTAATTAATTCCCTAGCTATTCTCGTGCAATTATCGGCTGCTTCTGGGTTGAATATGTGTTTGAATTTTGCATTTCCAAAAGTACCATAAATAGAGTTAAGGGGAACTTTCAAAGCAAGAGATGTTGCCTTATTATTATTTTCTTTTGCTTTCAATCGTTCATGTAGTGCTTTTTCTAATGCGTTATTAACATTTTTGTGATGAAGTTGATATTGTATAATTGTTGTTGGGTAATGGCTCACAAAATCCCGGCATATGATATTTCCTCTTACTTTTTCCCATCTAGCATGAATATGATATCCCCCACTAATCTTCTTCGATTCTTGTTTTAATTTTTTAGCGACCTCGTAATCGTTATATTCTTCTTTCATTCCAGTTAAGGAACATACTAACTTATAACCAAGGCAACCAGATGTGCATGTTAGGTGTTTGAATTTTGCAACGTCTTCTTTCATCAAATATTGTTCTAATGGTTTGAATGTATTTCTATACCAAGAAAATAGTTTGTTTTCAATATTCAAATCTTGTTTTAAGTATTTTTCAATTATTTTTATTTCATCACTATTCCATGACTCTTGTTTTAGGATATTATAATCCATTTCTCCTTTCCCTTCATCATCTAGTTTAAGAGTTGATATTATTGTTTTAAGTTTGTAGTTCTTTAGGATTATCCCTGGATTTATATCATACAGTCTGTTTTTGTTGTTCTTCCCATATCCCATATATCCTTTAGGTGCTAATATCTCATACAAATCTAATATCCCACTTGAAAATCTTTGGACGCCTCGTTTGTCTATATATGTCAAACCCCTTATACCAAATCTTTCCAGGACAGGAATGTCAAACCCCTTCAAATTATAACCAATCAATATCTTGTGCTTCTTTATGTAATCAGCAATCTGAACGTTTGCTGTGTGTGGAAACATAACAATTTCACCAGTATCAATATCAAGACCACCAAAATACTTCAAATTAGCTTTATTGGAATCAGAACTATCTGTTTCTACATCAATCACGGCAGTCATATTAATCCCTCCGATTTTAATTTCATAACACCAGGACCAAATTTATCAAGAAGTTCTGGCAATTTATATTTTGGGTTCTTTTTAATATATGTTTTAACTTTTTTAACATCGCATGGTTGTATATTCTGGCACTCATCTGCTTCATTATAATGTACATCTCTGGTTGATTCAGGTATGTCAGCTCGGACAGGTAGGACGTGTAAGGGGGTATTCTTATGTTTTGTATTTCCAACAACCTTTTTATTTTTTATTTCATTGATATTACTGGACACCTTAGGAGTTGTTTTATCGTTGGTGTTATCTATAGAGAGAGATATATCAGTTTTGATTATTAAGGGTAAACCTGTCTTAGGTGTCCTACCTGACATTCCTGTCCTACCTAAAATGTCTAAATATATCCTTTTTGGATTTAATATTTCATCTTCTTCCGATGTATCTTCAATCCATGTATTAGGTATAAAATTTAACCAAACACCATTATCCTTTCCCTGCCCTTTGTAATCACTAATCAATTCTTCTTTCAACATCTCCTTATATCTATCTCGAGCCCTTCTAATGGATAATGGATAAACTTCAGATATAATTTCTTGAAATTGCCATATTGGTATTGAAGATTCTTTGTCTATTGCATCCTTCTTAAACAACCTCTCCAAACATTCTTGTGATTTACCAACAGCACCCCCCCAGCTTTCACCATAATCAAGAGTGCCTTTAACTTTTCGATCAACATAAATAAACTCGTAAACCAACCGTTCAATAATATCAACAAAAGCAAACTCAACATCTTCTTTTGTTATTTCGGTTCTTAAATTTGAAATTGCCTGAATAGCTGACATCTTTAATAATAAGTTTTGCATAGGAAATTCTAAAATTCTTGTATAGTGTGCAACTTTCCCACCTTGTCTAAAACCTTGCTCCAGTAATGCACCGTGACAGATAGCAAATGTTTCAATAGCATCAGAAGATAATTTCCATTCTGTTTTTACCATATTTATTTTTTTCATATATTGTGAGAACTCATAGCAACTCTTACTGTCCTCCGTTTTAGAAGTAAGTCTTGTCATATATCTATCAAGTTTAGTTCGTTCTGGAAAATCTTTATAACAAGTACTTAGTCTTCTGGATAACCCTTTAACAACAAATGTTTCGCTCATCTTCAATGGTTGTAGAAATGGTAAGATCGTAACATACGGATTATATTCCAGTGTTTCCTCTTTTGTGTCAAGATTATCCATATTTTGTTTCTGTATAAGATTATCACCATAACAATCCATAGCCACTGTGATTGCATCCCTACAATCAACATCATTCTTTTCCTGTGAATTAAATAATTCATAAGCTTCTTCTAAAATCAATAAATCAGCATTAAGAAAACCATATTTAGGTATCCACTTTTCAATCTTCTTATACTTAGGTGTCCCATCTTTCTTCATTCCACATTCTTCCTCTTCCTTCCTAAGCAACATCTTCCCAATCAAATGTTGGTAATGGATAGTACGAGGTTCTTTTATATTTGCATCTGGTTTAAAAGTTTTAAATATTCTTTTTATCCCCTCACATATGTTTTTCTTTCCTTTCCCAGAAGACAAAACACAGGATGGATGATTTCTTGTATCTGTTTTAATATCTCCAATTCTAATAACCCTCAAATGTTCAGGAATAGCTAGAGCTATTAGTGTCTTGTAAACTTCTTTGGTTATCATTATATATTCTTCACCCTGTAATGAAATAACGTTTTTAACAAGATTATAATTTTGTAAATGTTCTGTTGAGTTTGTTATATTTTCTTGCAGTAGCAAACCCTTAGGAGTTATAACTTCTTTATGAAATTCATCATTTTTCATCTTCTTAACAACTTCATCACCATACTCTGACTTAGCTGCGTCAAATGTTTGTTTCTTAATTTCCGGGTCATCAAGCGGACTATCAGTATACTTTCTTTCATTAGACCTATCCAAGACAGCTTTCTTATGAACATCCTGCGATTCTTTTAATGTCAAACTCATAATTTCTGCCTCCCTTCTCTACAGGAAATTATACCATTTAACAAAGCAACAGTTTCTGCCACATTGAATATAGTCTTACTACCCAAACAATAGCAGGTGTTTGAATTTACAAATATTACAAACCCAGAATAGTTATCCTGCATCCCACAGCATGGGCAAGGCCCTTTGAGATTTCCCATTGAGTCTTTTGTGAATGTTCCTAATAACTCTTCGTTAAACAAATCGAGTATACTTACTACCATTCTTTCCCCCCCGATTTTTCTTTATGATTAAAATCACAATGGGGATTAACCCCACAGCATAATAAAAAGTTGTTTTGAAATGCCATCTAAATATCCTGTGGAAAGACAGTCTTTCTTTTGTTTATTTCAGCTCGTTCACACGCTTTCTTAATTAATCCAAGAACAACGTCATTTAATGAGGTAGGCGTTTGACCAGACATATTAAATCCGTTTTCCTTGATTACTTTCGCAACATTAGAACGAACAATTACAATTTGTTTTTCTTCCATTTTCACTCCTAAAATTTAATTTATGGGAATATGTGCCACTTTTCATTTTTACATCAAAGAGAAGCCTTGTAGCACCTAAATTTAAGCACTTGACAGACCCATTTCGGGCATCACAGCTTTTATAATTCATAATCTCAACCTCTGGGGAATTGTTGATTCAGTCCAGACCTTTTTTAGTTTATGTCCCATCACTTTTAAATCAGTAAAATGGAAACAACTATCTTTTGAAAAAGCATCAGATATTTTCAAATTCTTCACTTTCTCAGAATATTCTCGATCTCCGATTTGATAATACAAAGTTTTAGAATTTGAAACAATCTCGGCGAATATAATATTGTCCCAGCTCTTAACTTCTTTAAACTCTGGTTTGAACTTTGTACGGAACACATCACCGCTTCCAGAAATTATAAGATAATACTGCTGATTGTTTAACTCTCGCGTAGGTTCTTGTTCTGGAAAGCTATAATGCAGGATTGGATTTTGGTCTATCATTCGAAAACCTCTTTCATAAAAGAAATATTGCTAATTGGAATTTTAATAATTCCTTCTCGTAAATCCTTAATCTCAATAAAAATATCATCCCTAGAAACTTCCTCGCCCAAATACTTATAGCCAGAATTTGTAATTATTTTAGTTCGTTTGTTCATCTTTTTTTAAGCAGCTACTCAACAGCCATCGGTTGATTTAGTTTTAGAATTTCTCTTGCTCTCTCCAGACAAACCATTCTTGCAAAGGTTGAATGTCCTAATCCTAAGAAATCTCCAGCTTCTTCAATAAGTTGTTTTTCCTCGGGTTTTATTTTTATTTGAATTTGTGTTTCCATTGTGTTTCCATTGTGTTTCCAAACTGATAGTTTTACTAATACATCCTTATATATAAAGCTTTCGGTCTGTCAGTAAAACTAATAGTTTAGAAAACTATTTAAAGGATGTTTTACAATATCAAGTATGGAAGAGAATAAACTAAACGATTTAGACAACAAGCTATTAGCTTTCTGTATGGATAGATCGCATTCTGTAAACCAATTATCAAAGCTATTAAAAATATCCCCAGCGTCGGTATCTATCAAAGTAAAAAAGCTTGAGGATATGAAATTAGTCGAGGTAGGGAAGAGAGAGCAAGGGAAAAAAACACTCATAAAAACACTCAAGAAGGGAGCAACAAAAAAATATATGGTTGAGATATTAAGAAAAATAAAAAACAATGGAGGTAACATATCTTTTGAAGATTTTACAACAACTCCAGAATTATACATGGGGTGCGGGGATTACATGGAAAAATCTCACGCAAATTTTGCCGTTCTATATTCTAATATGATAAAGAGAAAGATTGAGATAACTAACGAAGGATTGAAGTTCCTAAAGAAAAACCAAAAATGAACTACCCAACAATAAAAGAATAAATGATATATTAAAAATTCTAACCAAAAATAGATTAATAACCTTGAGGGAATTGTTGAGTAACTTTAATTTAACAATAAATGATATTGCATTATTAAACGATCTTGACCACACCGGTTTAATAAAAAGAAGAATTGATATTACTAAGAAAGGAATAAATTATATCAAGGAGAACTCAAAATGAAAAAAGCTAAATGGGTTCCGCTAGGCCAATTAAGTATTTGGGATATTATCAAGGTTTTATTTGTCACGAGTTTAATGGGGATAACTTTAGCGTTTGCAATCATAAATAAGTTCTGGTAGTTAAATTTATAAATTAAAAACACGCCTCTACCTTACACCAAATTTGGTGGAAGGAAAGGTTAACATTATAAGGGTTAACATTTCAAAGCCTCAATAGTATAGTGTCAATAAATAGTTAACCTTATAAGTGTTATAATCATATATCTATATGCAAGAATATCCCACATTTAAGCGTGGTGAGGTACAAAGATACTTCAATAAGATCCCTAAGGCAGAGCAAGAAATCATTAATGACTATGTAAAGTACGTTTCTATAACTTCTAATAGCCCCCGAAGGCTGGGTAATGTGAAAAGAACACTCACTCAGTTCAGTAAACTTACAGGTAAAAAGTTTAATGATATAACCCTTAAGGATCTAAGGGAATACCTAGGACTGCTTAATTCATCAAACAAAACACAATCTACAAGAAACGATCTAAAGCATACAATAAAACGATTCTTAAAAAATAACTTTAAGGATTGGAGTGAACGTTTCAATAACTTAGAAGATATTAAGTTAAATATGGGAATGAATGAAGAAAAGATTAATGCTGACACCATCCTACAAAAAGAAGATATTGATAAGATAATGAAGGCAGAAAAGACTTTGTTCTGGAAAGCATTTTTTATTACATTATATGAAAGTGCATTAAGGCCAGGGGAATTAAGAAATCTTACATGGAATAAAATTAAGTTTAATATTGATGGTGATATATCTGAAATAAATATTTATGCAACTAAGACATCTAAAGCACGATCCTCTTATGTCAAAGAAGCAACATTCTTCTTGAGAAGATTAAAAGAGGAAAGTAATAGCGATTTAGTTTTTCCATCTGTAAAAGATAAAACAAAACCAATGGGAAAAGAATACCCTGCAATGTGGTTGAAAAGAATATCATTAAGGGTTTTGAAAAGACAGGTATACCCTTACATTCTCCGACATTCTAGAGCTACAGAACTTTATACTAATCCAGATATTCCAGATAAGATTGCACAGAAGATGTTAGGACATTCAAAATCAATGAGTGATGTTTATACACACCTCTCAAATAAAGATGTTAAGGATTTAGTTTCTAAAACAATCTATAAGAAAAGAACAATTATAACCCCAGAAGAAACGGATAGGATAATCAAACTTGAACATATTGTTTTAGATTTAAAGAAAAGGTTTGAGAAATATGAGAAGTTTGACAAGGAAGTCAAAGAAGATATTGACGACGGAGCAAAGAAAATTATATTAGAAGCTAAGAAAAGATATACTAAAAACTAAAATTTATTTTATATTTTACCAAAGGGGGAGATATATTTATCTCCTCCCAAGTAAACCAAAAGTTATTCTTCGTTTAATAGCTTTTTCCAGTCGCTCAGCTCGTGCAATTTGTTCTCTTTGTTTATTTTGCATCTGTCTAAATTTGTCAGTTTTTTGAAAAGCCGCTATTTTTTTCTTTCGAGCAGTTTCACTATCCAAATATCTCTTAACTGGTCTACTTTTCATTGTTCTTTTAGCTACCTTAGATTTTGAAACTCTTCTTCCAGTTTTAGATTTTGCAATATCAGAACCTATATTTTTAACTCCTCGTATAAGTCTTTTTTTGTATCTTTGTGCCATTTAATATAACAAACCTCCTTTTTTCTTCTTCTTCTTCTTCTTCTTAAACGCTTTGGCTCTAAACAATTCCTTAACTTCACCACCACCGGAAGTTCTAACTTTCTTAATTCTTCTACCTCGATGTTCAATAAATATAGTTCCCGTT
>Ga0075125_10001587_pt1 | contig 11069 bp, 10 predicted proteins | sample AntAceMetag02UKN_FD_69810 | JGI IMG/M metagenome (GOLD analysis project Ga0075125, IMG submission 69810) | Saline lake microbial communities from Ace Lake, Antarctica - Antarctic Ace Lake Metagenome 02UKN | ecosystem: Environmental > Aquatic > Non-marine Saline and Alkaline > Saline | place... | reverse complement strand
TGAAATCTAATGATGGCTGGCAAAAGCCCATACAGATCCACTGTACGACTCCTACAACACGGTCACTGTAATCAGACTCTCAACAGCCAACTGCTCCGAATCGATTGGTAGATCCTGAGAAGAGGTTTGCATCAACTGCCTGTAGGTAGACCAAATTTCAGCGCCATTAGCTGGTACGTTCAAGAACGTGAAATCATATGCCCCAGTTGTATAATCAATCGTATTGATTCCACTTGGATTGATATCCCCACTCATGTTTCCAGAACCATCATCGATCACAACCTGATTACCATCACTAAATGCTATTCCCTTTTGCCCACTAGTAAATGGTACAATTGGAGGATAGCTTACATTCCCCCTCATCCTTGCTGTGTTTCCATCAGCAGTAAGCTCAAGCTGCCCTCTTTGATAGTCCAAAACATACCTGTAGTAGAACACAACCTGTGTCCCACTCGGAGGAGCAGCAGCAAAGGTGAGTGTGTACACCCCAGTAGCATAATCTATAGTACCAACAGGCTCGGCCACAGAATCGACGAGAAGGCCATTCCCGTCGTCGCTAACGACTTCTACAGCCGGGGAGCCATACTGGATCGTAACAGACCTCGGAACGACAGGAAGGCCCGGTTCCAGCACCAGAGTCCCAGAGTAGCTTGTGGTAGTCCCATCACCCACTCCGATGATTTCTGTGTACCGACTAGATGCACTAATCTCCGTCACCACAACATAATCAACACCGGTCACATCTAAAACCGCTTTGTAAATCTCACCAACCCTAAAGTCTGACCCAGGAATCAACACAGAGGAACTGAACAAATTAGATATCGCAGCCTCAACATTATTAGTAACATCGGTAATAGCATAATCACTAGCTATCTTAACCGATACAGCAACATCAACATACAGAATATCACCATCCTGTGCTTCACAATCAGTGCAAATAATGCGTATAGCATTTGCACCATTGTTATTGAAATACGCTTCTATTGAATCCTTCAGTGCTGTAGATGGTGCTATTATATTACCTTCTGAATCTCTACCAAAACAGTACAAATCAATCGTATTGTATTCGGGAATATTACGTCTAAGTTTTGCCTTAACAAAAGCAAACGTACCGTAAACAGGATCTGAAAACGTGTTAGCTAACGTATCAAAATCTTCCTGAGTAACAGCCCGATTGTTTGTTTTCACCCAACGAGGAATCCAAAGCTTAGCATGAGATATGGTTTCTCTAGCCTCACCACCAGATCCTCTGAAGTTATCATTAATCATACCAACAGCTACATCTACTGGGGGTGCTGTTTGCAGAGTACCGGTTATGTTCTGTGACACCTTGCCAATAGCAATGTTTCCCTGCACACCACCACCAATTCTGTAGGTTATGACAACAGATGCACCTACAGCCGGAAGCTTTCCGTTTATCCCATCACCAAACTGGATGTACCCAAAATCATCGTCATCGTATTCTATAGCATAGATAGTGGAATCAGGATCACCGTATACCAATGAATCAGACAACGTCCACTCATCCCCATCAACAAGAACAGAGATTGAACCATAGATAACTGATGCAATGGGCAACTGAATCTTCTGAAAACCAACTCCAGTAGCGATAGCAGTATGTGACTGTATCTCACCCTGAACAAACGTAACATCTGCAGTAGTAGAACCTGCTGTAATTACATGTTCTGAAATAGTTGAGAACGTAACATCCTCAGGCGTAGTAACCGTAGTACCAATAGGTATAAGCACATCCTGAGCTTGCACAGCAGCAATCGTAGCAGTACAAACAACAGACGCACTAGTAGCAGTCCTCATGCGATAGCCAACAAGCTTACCCAAATTCAGTATGCTTACCCTATCTTGGGCTGTAGGAAGATAAGACTCATTGGCCTGATAATCACAGTAGAACGATAAGATGTCAAAGGAATAAGCACAAATCTCCATCAAGGCTTGGCCCATTCCTGACTCGTAAAAGTCACGCCAAGTATCAGGAAACTTTGCCTGTATGTGTACCTTCAACTGTTCCTTAATCACATCGAAATCACGCGCTGTATAATCAATAGCAGTAGTAGCCATCATACTCCCTCTTAATTATGCTGTCAAACCAAGCGGAACAGAAAATTCCAAAGTTTGGTTAGACACCTCTAACGGGTCTTTAGCATTTTTCCAAATTACTTTACATTCCACAAAATTGTCTGTTATCTCTATACTCATATCCACAAAATTGATCCTATCATCCCACAGTGCAACCGCCTCCATTATGTCAGATTCTAGATTAGAGATAAGTACGCTATCTCCAGGCTCAAACACTCTCTCCATTAGACCTGATCCAAACGAAGGCATCATCACCCGCTCACCTCGTCTGGTCGTTATGATAAACAGGATAGATGATTTCAAAACATCCTGATCATCCTTAGGATCAATAAATGACTCAAGAGTCTGCCCCCATGGCATTGCTATACCTTTCCAAACATCAGACATATAACACCTCAACCATGCTGCTCAAATCCAGATGCGTGTGGCGACGATCCATAGATAGCATTCTCACTAGCCAAACGTGCCGATTCTGTACCGGCCACAACCAACTTCCCACCAGCCTGCACATTCATATCCTCCTGAGATCTGATGATTATCTTATAGCCCTGAATAACAATCTCACCACCAACAGTAATAGGATCTTCTTCAGTTCCGCCTGTGAACGGTGTAGCCACAATGTTGATACCACCACCCTGAGCCAATGGCTCCTCAAGAGTTCCTCGATTCAATGTTCTTGTTCTTATCTCAGCATCCCAACCACTAACATTCACAACAACCCGCTTGTTCTGACCATCAAGCTCTATGTAATTATGCCCCTCATGGAAAACAATCTCGATACGTCTACCCTCTACAAACCTAATGTACATCCCATTACGATCAGGATAATCACCATGCAAATCCTCAGGAGGCCAAGGCGCCTTCATCACAGCAAGATCAGGATACAACGTACCACTACGACTATCTCCCCTTGCTTCCGGTCCCATCTCACATACATCTGTACCCTTATCCTTGGTCCCGAACCAAGAACCAAACCAAATCGGAGATGTTGGATCGCCCTGTTCAAATCCAACCCATACCGTACTCTCCAACGGAGGTATCGCTATAAAACCATGTGGCTCTTTATCATTGCGACCACCACCAAAAATAGCAACACAAGGCTCTGCCCAAGGAAGCTCACTAGGAATCTGTAGCTCAGTACCATACACCTGCGGAACATAGACCCTTATCCTGGCTCTAAACGGAAACTTCTGAGAACTGTCATCATTATCCTTAACAATCCCTCTGTAGAAACCAAAGTATTTGTTTTCAGCAGCCATCTAATTCCTCATAGTTCGTCTCTCTAAAAACAGATACGTTGTCAAAAACCCTCTCACAATCTTACTCTTTACTTTGTACACAAAGTATTTGCCGCCCACAAAGTGCTCTTTATCATTCCCATCCTTCACATTCAAATTCACAATCATTCCAGGATACGCTTTTGGATTAGGCCCAGGTGCCATCTTAATCCTGAATCTACTTCGTGCTTTCCTTGACCAAACAGCTTTTGCTCGACTCCTCGCCGACTCGACTCGATAGTACTCTGCCGTGGGCTCAACCAAACTACAAATCGCCGTAGGCTTACCGATAGTAGGAGGTATGGGAGCCAACTTCTCATAGGCTACCGTATTATCATTAGCATCAAATACAATCGGCTCCTTCTGCAAAACATCGAACCCAATGAACCTTGTATTCCATGCCCTCTGTGAAGGCAACTTCATACGATTAGAAGCAATATTAACAGCATTAAACGACAACGGACCTATATCAGGCTCCACACCAGCCAAAGTGTAATTCAAATCAGCCTCCCCATAAACCGGAGGGCGAAATCTCAATATCTTTCCATTCACTATCCCATAGATATAGTCACATCTACCAGAGACACTTACTGCCCTGGGCAATAACTCATGTTGAATAAACTGCCCATCTGACAAATGACACTGCCATAGGTTTGACTTACCATCTGTAGTCTCCACATCAGCTTCCAACTTATGGTAAGCAGCAATCTCACTTACGACATCAGACACCTTACGATCAAGATACGCCTTCTGCCTAAAACTCTCAGCTAGCTTCCATCCCCCATCTATCCCACCGGTTATGACCAGGACAGCCTCTCGCCTGAAACTAAACCTATTGTGAGAAAGAAATACATTCTTCCAGTCAGACCAAACCATCGTCACATCATCGCCTATACCCCATCGCAAATTCGCCTTCCCACCCTCGTTACGAATCACCTTACCCCAAAAATCCCATTGCAAACTAGTACACTGAAGTTTGAAACTAGCACAGCCACTGATAGATTCCTGGTAGACGAACAACTCCAAATCGTCCCCAAGATATGTCTTTCCGTCCTCAAATAAAACTTCAAGTTTGGTTTTCACTTACAGCACCGTAGTATCCGCAAACGCATTACTTATGTTTTCCTTCTTCGGCAATAACAGTATATCTCCAACAGCCAAATCCTCCAATGGGTTTGATATATTATTAGCCATACATATAGCCCACCACAAAGTACTGTCACCGTATGCCCTATTAGCAATCAAATCAATACGGCCTAAATCGGATGCTTTAACAACATAACGACTGTATTCAGACATATCTATTTCAGGCTTTCTCCAAATACCGTAACGACGCCTACCAGAAAACACAAACCCGTCTACCACAACATGTGTAAGTCTGTATCGGCTTGAAAAGTTCGCTCTGGTCTTCAGATAATCTTCAGTCACAGCCATTTGTTACTGCTCCCACATCGACTCTTTATCAAATCTCCACTTACGTCTCGGGAGATGTTTACTCTGCACAAGCAAAGTATCTGCTTTACCTTTCATCAATGTTGAACCAAAGAAGTGGGGCTTAAAAGTAATATTCAACTCGGCAATCATTGGACGACCATAACCCGGAGAACTACCATCAACAAACTCCCCAATATCCCATGGACCCATCCACTTTGTCTGTATCTTCGTAATAAATCCCTGACGACGATACCAAGCATTTACCCCGTCACCAACAGTAATATGCACCACCTCCACATTCGCGGCCTCACCAGCAACCGTATTTTCAGGAAGAGCCCAATCATAAATCCTCGCAACAGTGTCCACAAGCTTCTTTGACGTATCAATCTTGGTTATAAGACCCTCTATTATACCGACAGCTATTTTCAATTGAATCGATATATCATCTACCTTACCGCCCTTCCAAAGTTGAATTGCCGGATGTGTTCTAAATTGAGAAGTGCCTTCCTCATAGATAACACTGTAAGAATCACTAAACCCCTCCATAGGAAGAGCAAATGAAAAAGATTCATCTTGCGAAATAGTAAGTATCATTCATACCCCGCCACAGTAGTCACTTCTGCATCAACATCCTGATTAGCTATACTATCCTCATCCTTCTTTTCTGCATTTGCTGACGACGCCTCTTCCCTCAACTTATCGACAGAATCAACAACAGGCTTATTATCCACACCATCAGCGATCTTATTCAACAACCGCAATGTCTCCCTGGACTCTCTGCTCTGAGCAGACTTTATGTCGTTAGCATCCACTCTAGAAGCTTGTGGCTTCCCCACAGTAATCTTTGGCTTAGCACCTAATACCTCAGCAGCCTGTTTTTTTGCTCTACGAATAGCCAAATCTTCTGTACGCTTTGCCATATCAACATCTGAAATAACATTGCTATAATCACCGAAAACCCCCTTCATCCCCTGAGCAGCCCAATCATCCCCAGCCCTGATATTTCCTACACTCTGATATGAAATTGTACCCATAGCCAACTGAACTTGTGTAACAGGCTGCTTAGCAACATCCTTGACAGCATCCTTAACATCATCAAGTTGCTTCTTCATCCACACCCACTTATCAACAAACCACTGCATCTTGTTCATCAACCACTCAAACTTCTTGCTCAACCATTTGAACGGTGCTGTAAACATGTTCATCACACCTGCCACAACACCACTGATACGACCGAATGTACTCTTTATAATACCAGATATCTTACCGAATATCATACCAACCACATCAGCAATCCTACCAAATATACTCTTAGCCGTGTTCCCCATATGGAACAACGCAGAAGTCAATCCAGCAGAACCACCAATCCAATTCCACAACTTCTTAACAGCCCAAATGATTATCTTCAATGGTATCAACACAGGAAACAACGCAATCAAAGCAATCTTACCCAACATCTTGAATGCTGGAATCAATCCAGCAGAACCACCAATCCAATTCCACAACTTCTCCACAACAAACTGTATAACCTTGAACACCCAAATCACAGGTTGTAATGCAATCAAAGCAATCTTACCCAACATCTTAAACGCAGGTATCAATCCAGGAGATCCACCAACTATCCAATGCCACAACTTCTCCACAACAAACTGTATAACCTTGAACACCCAAATCACAGGTTGTAATGCAATCCAAACAACCTTGCCCATCAACCAAAACGCCCCCATGATAGTATACAAGATAGCCTTAACAGCAAACCCTAACACCTTAAAAGCTATGTAAAAAGGAACAAGTAATACTTTTATACCACCAATCTTATCAAACAGTGCCAACACTACATCCGTCACCTTAGAAAATATTACAACAAGAGAACCAAACACAGTTTTAACCGACACCCAAATCTGCTTAAACACCCCCTTCAACGGAGCAAATATAGAGGCAATAGCAGAACCAACACTCTTAATCCAATTCCACACGATACTAAATACAGCCTTAGCTCTGTCCCCAAAACTTGTAGTACTCGACGCTAAACCCTTTATCCATCTTACTAATAGCACTATTCCAACAATAACACCAACAACGGCCACACCAATCCAAACAAGAGGACAAGCAACAAATGCAGCATTAAGTAACCACACAGCAGCAGTATACGCATAAAAAGCCAAAGTAGCGACAACAGTTACGGCAACCACAGCAACCAAACCAATCCATGCTGCCTTTGTCGCAATGACATAAGCCCATGTAGCCACCGTTCCTGCCCATGTTGCTATAGTTGCTTCCCATTCACAAACAGTTTTCCATATCAAAGCAACAGTTGAGTGTTTTTTAGCAAGTCCCCAAGCCCACTCCGCAACAGTTGCAATCCCAGTTATGGCAGTCCAAGCTGACCTAACAATAATAGCAGCAACCATTGTCGCCTTGTTCACAGTAATAGCAGTTGTCCCCAATTTAGTAGCTGTGTTCTGAGCCCAAAGTGACCTAACATTGCTCCAAGTTGTAGCAGTACATACTGACTGAACTACTGAATAAGCACCAACTAAAGCAATTCCTAATTTTAGGGGAATAAGAACAACCCATAAAACAAAAGCAAAAGCTTTGAAAGCAATAACAGTCAAAAGAGTATACTTCAATACAGCTCTTATTTTATCATGCTTACCTAGCCACAAAACAAGATCAGCAAACACTTCAACTAATGCCCTAACAATCGGAACAATCTTAAGCATAGCATTCTGAAGAGCAGGTACTAATTTGTACGCAAGAGGAGCCGAAGTCAACATCAGTGATGCTATCGCATTTTCTATAGGCACAAACAAGGGCATGAGCATAGACTCAGCCATACGAATCAATGGATATAATGCCTTAGTCAGCAAAGCAATAGGTCCAAGTGTGGTAAACACAGTACGAGCAAGCCCACTAAACGATGATCCCAACTGTCCAATAGCCCCAGTAAAGGCACCAATCACACCAGCTATCCCCTTTCCTCCCCCACCAAACCCAGTGTTCACCTTGGCTTCTATTGGTTTGGCAGCAAACATCTTATTTGCATTCTGAACAAAGTCAGTAACAACCGCCTTTGCCAAAGCAGGAGACTTTCCCTCAGCTCCAGATATAGCAGCCATCAACGACTTAGAATATGCAACAGCCCCCTCCTCAGTTCCGGCACCAATCATTTTTGCAAGCTCTTTAGCTAGCTCAGGTCTATCAACAATAGACGATACCATGGCTTCCATAAACCTTGGCCCCTCCATCACACCTTCTCGTGACATAGCAGCAAAGAAAGGAGCAAAATCCTTCGGTCCAACCTTACTTAGACCATGCTTAATAAACGGAAGTATATCCCTAGCACCAATTCTACTGGGCTTAGCAAAATACTCATCCAGAATCTGACCAGCAAGTTTTGATTCATGCCCCAAAACCTTAGATCGCTTAGCAAGATCAGTGAGAGCTTTAGCATGTGTGGCTAGGCCAGCAGCAGGACCACCTAGTTTTTTCATGGATGCAAGTGTAGAATCAAAAGAAGCAGCCAACAAAGTAGGCAACCTCTTTGTTACAGCAGCCCACCTTTCCATCCTGGTTTCTGGACCAGCAATAGCATTAGAGATAGCCTTCATTCTATTGCTAATCTGAGTCTGCGCATTACTAAAAGCAGACAACAGAGGATTGGCATTAAACACACCAGTCCAAGTAAGTCCAGCCATGGAAGCGTCCATCAGCTACCCCAAATTCATAGCTCGTTGCCAGAAAACCGCTTGCATGTCAGGTAGTGTAATCGATCCCGACCTGCCAGCAATCCGCAACACAACATCAACTACCCCATATTCGCTACACCAGAAACACCAGCAGAACCACCTTCGTAGCTTGCATTTTGCCTATTCTCTTCTTCTGCTATCTTATTGCAAATACTCAATGCCCGCAGTCTCTCGCCAACTGACATACCTTCCGACGACTCTAATGAAACCTTACCTACCCTAGCCAGAAAGATCTGCATTTCAATCAACACAGTCAATCCATCTCTATCACCATCAGAGTAATCAGTTAGACTTTGGACGAAAAAACTCCGTTGTAAACGGCAGCATCTCCTCTATCGTATTTCCACAATGTGGACAATCAACATTCAAAAGCATGTCTACACCAGGGTCACGTTCTTCCAACTCATTCCTAATCTTCAAACTATCCTGACCATACAAATCTTCAACAAAAGACAGAACCTCCATAGGTTTCCTTTGCTGACCATCAATGGCAACAATGCTCCTGGCAATCCGTTGGGTATACGCAGGATCACCCTCTGCCTTTACCCCAGATCGCATGCCCTCTCGTCTGACATGCTTAGCCAACTCGTTCTCATCATTGACCCGAAGCAGCCGTAGAGTAACTGTCTTATTTGAAACAGGCAGTTTTACATCAAACTCCTCAGTATCATCCTCGGTAGAAACCCTAATCTCAAAATCATCTGGGACATTCATACCGTGAGTAAATTTTCCAGAGCACTTACTACATGTCATCTTAAACTCATAGAATTCACCATATGTGATACTACGAAGGAACATAAGCATGTAATACTTGTCACCAATCATGTATTCATTGTATGGAAACTCAGTGATAATACACCGCTTCAACAATGTATCAATCAACTTAGCCCTATCCGAAACACCCCCGGCGAGCAACTTCTCGTCGGAGGTCCGCATTGGGCTCATTTCGACTCGCCCATCAGGCAGTTTATCACCATAGAAAAAACCACGACTAGGCAACTCACACACTTTGACAATACTAGTAGACATCAGTAACCTCCAATAGTCTTAAAAACAACCTTAAACAGAAACACCACCAACATAGATATACTTATCTATAGCAAACTCAATCTCAATCTCATTGGCAGATGCTGAAGATCCCATCTCCCCAGCACCATATTTGACTCGTCTAGGCCACATGCCTTGCAGTGTCCAAAGACGTCTCTGCTCACCATCTGGACCGAAGAACAACAAATCTCCTTCTGTCTTGTATTGATAGGCATAACCTATCACACCAGTCACAGGATCATAGACCTTACGTCTCCAATCACGGAATACAGCAGCAGTCTCTCCAGCCACATAATCATGAACAGTCAACTGCTCTTCCGTAAACTTGGTTATACCCGCAACCTTACGTTCCTCATTCCCAAACGCAAGCGGCAATATATCACTGGTCTCCTGAGGAAAAGGCATTGCCTTAACACTCATAGCAACCATCGACTCTCTGTCTACAGATATAAGCCCATCAGGAAGAGTAAACCTTACCGTAAAATTATTCTTACGCTGCGGCTCAAACCTCAGATCAGCAGTACCTGCAATATGATCAGCACTTACTCGTTCTGCCATGATTCATTACTCCTTATGCAAATTCTTCAAAACTCGCTCCCGTGGGAAGCAAGACAAAATCAACGGTAATCATCTCAGCCGTTCTTGTGGGCTGCAACAATATCTTCCCTGCCATCTCATTGCGAGCAATGACAGCAGCGGTATTCGTGGTTGAATCACAAATGACTCTGAAATCATACAGCCCACGTCGAGATTTAATCGTTCGACAAAGTGGTTCTATCAACCTTGTAAACGCTCTCCACGTAAACTCATCATTGGGCTCAAACACCAATGTCCGAACAGCGGAAGCAACCACCTTACGCATGTAAAGAAGCAACCGTCTAACATTGATCCTATCAGTAGCTGTCGAAGTTCTCTGCAATGTCCGCTGACCCCAAATGACTGCTCCATCAGTCACAAAATTAACAATAGGATTCACTGAATTCCCACCACTGTACAGGAAATCACGCTCACCCTGGTTAGCAGAATGCTCAACATCCAACACATCAACAAGCCTACCACGAGATAGACCAGCAGGAGCGTACCACGTCTCCGAATTAGCATCGGTATACGCAATAGCTCCAGCCATATGACCACTTGGCGGAACCCAGATGTTTGCATTAGACCAAGCATCAAACACTTGGACCCAAGGCCAAGCAAGAGCAGCATAACTACTGTTGAGAGCCACTGTAGGCTCACCAGCACCACCACCAATCCCATTGTGCCAATCAGCTATACCCTGGACCGACTTTCCGAGTGGGGGATCTATGAGACACATGACATCACCACGAGCTTCACAAATACTGACCAACTCGGCTATAACAGCAGTGTTAGGATTCCCAGGAACTGCCAGCAGATTGACATCAATCGTCTCAGGATTCCTGAAAAGCTGTAAACCAGTGGCAGGAACAGCCGGGGGTGTACCAACAGA
>Ga0075125_10001580_pt1 | contig 11087 bp, 21 predicted proteins | sample AntAceMetag02UKN_FD_69810 | JGI IMG/M metagenome (GOLD analysis project Ga0075125, IMG submission 69810) | Saline lake microbial communities from Ace Lake, Antarctica - Antarctic Ace Lake Metagenome 02UKN | ecosystem: Environmental > Aquatic > Non-marine Saline and Alkaline > Saline | place... | reverse complement strand
ACAGAATTAACTGGTTTTATGGCTTTTTTGCGCCTATACTATAGTAGTAAGACAAGTTAATATTATTTAAGGGGTTTCAAAATGAAGATTGAAATAACAAAGTTAGATAAAGATCGATTGGATTGCATGAGGTTCGTAATTCGCGCAAAAGCCAAAGAATCGACAAGGTACGCACTGGCTTTTGTCAAGATCGAACCGGGGCGATTTGTCGCTACCGATGGGAAGCGGTTACATATTGCCGACATCGCGCACAGTTACGATCCTGGGATGTATGAGGTTATTTCTAACAGGGTTACCGGGGTTGTTTTGCTTACTGCTGATGATCCTGGCAATTTTCCGAAATATGAAGATATTCTCCCGGATCATAAGGCATATTTTGAGTGTTTAGGGAATAAAATTCCAGCTTCGGCAGCTATTGCTTTCGGTCTTGCGAAAAAAGACATAATGGTCAACCTTGATTATTTATCTGCTGCTGCCGATGGTGAAGGCTGGAAAGTGTACTTTGGCGAACCTGACAGGCCTGTTTTGTTGGTTGGTAAAAACAAGAACGTTGTTCTTGTGCCTGTAAATGCTGGCGATGTTACATATAAGACCGAAGGCGTTGAATTGGCAAGTTCAGCTATAATTTAAGCTTTCAGCCGCGAATATAGCGTATAGCCGGATCGCTACCGGCACGCGGTTTTAATGTTAATCTATTTTTAAGGAGTTTGATTATGAAGATCCAAGTGAACGCTAAATATTGCAATGAGAAAGTAGAATTAAGCTTTGGTAAGTATAGCGATGGTAGCGTAGCCATTCAAGCCACGAGCTTACAGATGGAGCCGTTATTCACGGCAACTGTATGCCTTGATAATCCCGCCAAAGAAGGCCACGTACTTTTAAAAGGCTGGTCTGAGAATGAAGGCGTGCCCGAAGCACTCGCCCAGGCTGGAATAGTCGAGCTTACAGGCAGAACTATTCCTACTGGCTACACCGAAGCCATTGAAGCAAGACTTCTGATTGAGCCTACCAATTAACCCCTCCCCTTACTCCGTGCTATTAATCAACATGCTCTTTTATAATTAAATACCAGAGTTTATTAAATAGGATGCAGCCGAGGCCAAAAGGTCTAAATCGTCTTTGAACCTGCCTATTACTAAGGCCGCAAATCACGGCGGCTGGCTTCAAGGCTGGCGGAGTATTAACTGACTATTATTTAAGGAGTTTAGACATGAAAACAATTAACAAGATCGAATCTTACCAAGAATTGAAAGACCGGCACTCCAAAGAATTTGGAGAATTTCCCATTCGCTTCGCTTTTTCAGAAGATCAACTACGAAAAGCATTGGCGGAGTTAGGCGCAAAAAAGGATGATTGCTGCTCTATCGGTAGTGGTGGTATTATTAAAAAGGCTGATATTGGTCTATTTACTAAAATGATAGACCGCCACGGCACCGAGCAAACAGAAGCCTTTAAAAATGATGATTTACTAACCGAGGCTATTATTTACGAGCTTGGAAATCACGAATACGGCTATACTATGGACTCAACCGATACAATTAACTGCTTAGGGCTTGACATTAAAAACGATAGAATAAATCGGTGTTTCCAATCTGCAAAAAAACAATACATTGAAGCTAACAAAGACAACTAAGCATTATAAACTCCTCACACTGGGCGAGGCTCGTTGCTTCGCCCTATATTGAGGGCTTGGAGTAATTATGTTCAAAACCCTAATCCAGCTTATAACCTGCCTGATCTCGGTATCGTTTATGCTTGAGACTTGGCCTGAGTTAAAATATAACTGTCATATAAGGAGAAATTAGAGATGAATGAAAACTTGTGCGGCTGGCTTGTAATCACGCTGATATTCATTATTGCACTGTATTTTGTTGTCAGGAATTTAATCTAAAGGAAAATAATCATGGATAGACGAGAAGAACTTAGGCAAGCAATCGAGGTGGCAAGGCTGAAATATCCAAAGCTAACACCGGGCAAGGCAGCGGTTATGGCCGGCTTGCACCCAAAAACGGTATATGACTTTCTGTCCGAACAGTCTGATATGAAGCTTGGGACGTTTGACAGTATCTTGGACGCGATAAAATGAACCGGAGGCAACCACGCCCCCGGCTCTCGCTCAAACCACTCTGGACCAACCAGAGTCATAAATTAAGTTCCATCTTTCCCTTTGCCGCCGCACTTGGGGCAAGGTTCACCCATGCGAATAAACTCTTTGCTTCCACCACAGAGTTCACAGACCTTTTCGTCAACGCTATGGTTAGGGGTTAGGGCTTTATGTATTTCGTCCATTAACTCAGACCATTGTTGTTCAACTTCTGGAAACCACATATCTTTTGGGGCATAGTTTAGTAACACAACTTCTGCTTTGTTTAACGCCGCCTCAAGTTCAGCAATACGGGCTTTGTATAGAGCATTAACAGAGGATAGACTAAACATCGCACCACAGTCATTTGGCAGTCCGTCTGATACCGCCATAGAATAACCAAATGGACACTTATTCTCCAATTCTGCCTTTTCGTCAGCGATATAGGCTTTGGCTTTACTTAATAATTTGCAAGTTAATTCGTAAGCCTGTGCAGTAGGGTAAGGCTGGCTGTCATGTGCTACTGCTAAGTCCCGTTCTGTTTTCAGCCCCTCAATTTCCCTGTCCTTGGTGGCAAGCTGGGCGGTGAGTTGCTGAGCTACTGCTATTAAATCATACAAACTATACTCATTTGTTTTATATTGAGGGTCGCCGTATTTCTCAATCAACGCTTTAATTTCATCCTTACTCATTTTATTTTCCTTTCACTAATCTTTCATGCACCATTCTTGCCAATTATCACCGCAATCCCAAATATCATCCGTAAGCTGGGCGGTGAGTTGTTTGATTCGTTCCTGTCGCTCTTTGTCAAACTCCTGAACTCTCTCGAAATCATCTTGTTTCATGGTTATTCTCCAATCTCTGTTTTCTCTTTGTTGGAAGCGTGCCTTGCATACTGACGGCAAAAGTTCTCTGCATATCAGAACACCCAATCTTAGGATAGACCCCGTACAAAGCAAAATACAATACCGAAATCGAAACCATCGAATTGTAATCACCACAATTATCTCTTAAGTGAGCATCAAATTGAACCTTTGTCATTTTTTTCATTTTCTTAATCTCCAATCTCTGCCGAAATATCGACAGGTACATTAACATCGCCCTCGACAAACGTAAGGACATTAGTTTCGTGCTTGACGTCTACTTGGACGCAGCCGGCAAGTATCAAGAGTAAGAGTAAGATTGTGTATTTCATTGTGCCCCTTTCGTTTGCATTTAGAGCATTGTTTTGTTATATTCTTATTCTGCATGACAAATTCCTTTACAATTTGTTGTGTACGGGCGTTGCGAGGCCAAAACTCGCAACTGTCCCGGTTATTATAACAGCATCGGTGGCCGTGTCAAGTCTTATTTGCATACCGGCAAGGATATTCTTAACAACTTCGGCATTGCATAGTAATGGTAATTCTTTCATTTCCTTATCCCTTAATTTGTATTGGTTCACCCACCCTGACCGTCATAAGTGAGTCTATTTGTTTCCACCACTTGGCGGGTGGTAGTTTGTTGAGTCTTACTTGTTCTCGCTGATAGCCCCAGTCCGTTTCTTTACCAACATTGCGAAACTTCTTTAACCACCCTATTTCCTGTAAGACCTCGCCAACGGCCTCAGTACAATGCAGTTCCCATGTTCGCTTTGTAGGCATCCAGTCTGGAAGTATGCACCTGAATAACTCTAAGTATCCCGGTATGCCTGATTCGTAAGGACGGCCAAGGAGTGAATTAGATTTATCAAAACCTGATAGATAAATTTCAGGAGTTCTTTTGACTTCGATATGCCGGAGCCAGATTTTACCTTGATAGTGATGTTTCCACTTGTAAAACTCGCCAACCTGAACGCCTCTCGTATGACACCATTCATTTAGCGTGGTACTCTCAAAAACCCAATCATCACCAAAAGTCGCCAACGCTAAATGGGTTATGTTTGCCTCGGCCTCAGAGTAACCCATAACTTTCTGCGCCCAGCGTATCCGCTTGCTCATCTTGCCATTGCCAGAGCATAAGAGTAGGTCAAAACTTTGCATGTTAGGTTGTTTCACTGTCTTGCTCCTTTCGGGTGAAGGCTTGCTCTAAAACAATACGTCCCATAGCAGGGAACTTTGCCATTGTTAAGCCTAAGGCTTCTTGTATTGCCTCTCTCAGCCGCTTGTTTTCGGCCTCGGCCTCATTATATCTCTTCATCCATTTAGCTATTGTCTTTGTTGATTCTTTCATTTTCGTTCTCCTTGCTATTGGGTTAGTTCGTTATACTTGTCCTGATAAGTTCCGTCCATTTGTCGCTTGTCATCCTCGTTTTCTTTGAACCACTGCCATTGCCCGGATCTGTTTTCTTCAAGCCACAACCAGAACGCTTTTCTGGCTTCGTCTGAACCGTGAGCGTTCCGCTTTTTGTTCCTAAAGTTTGGGTGTGCGCCATGGCAAGCAATACACAAGCATACGCCGTTAGATAGGTCGAACCTATACTTAAACCTACCCCTTAATATCAAGTGGTGAGCTTGTAGTCCGACAACAGGTGCGCCGTCCTCCTTGCGAATACCCCCATCTTTGCCGCAGATTTCACACACGCCCGTCTTCCGTATCTCATCACTCCAAGCCGTGTCTGCCTTGTCCCGCCAATACTTTGAGTTTGGCTTTGCCTTGCGTTGTTTTAGTGTTGTCTTAGCCATTATGTCCTTAGCTCCTGATATGTTTTTGTGTAGGGTTTCATTTTGTGGACGTAAATGGCATTATTGCACATTCGCCTCCATCAAACGTAAGCCTTAACATTCCATTTTTCCCAAGGCCGATTGCTGTTAGGTTTGGCAATTCTTGGCAAGCCAATTTGATGTAATGCCCTTGATAATACCATTCACCAATTTGCAACTTAGTGTAACGTTTCTTTGTGCCATCACAGAATTGACAGGGTTTGCTTTTAGTGTAATTTCCACCATCACCACCACATGTACCACAAGCGTGTTCAGTGGGGCAACCACACCGGCAAGTGCCTAAACCATAACACTCCGTACATTCTTGGAAGTTGTAATAAATACGCCCATTGTCACACTCAGGGCAAATATGGTTAACCTCTAATTCGGGCGTTACTATTTTGATAGGGTTGATCTCTGAAAACGGCTCATTAAAAGCATCATCTAGTTTTGGAAAATTACCCTCTGTGTCCGGCTCGTCGCATTTAATCCTAATTGCCATTCTGCCGTTAGTTGTACACCGATAACCACCCTTGACAAAGACTTTGCTTAGTGTAAATTTACTATTACCCTCACATGTAAATAATTCTAAATTCATGTTCTTACCTCCTTGACAAGCTCTTGGGATATTGGTTCCGAATTAAAACATGTCAATCGGCTTAATATTTTGTCGATTCTTTCAACAGATTTCTTTTCTCGCTTTAGTTTCATTTGGGCATTTTTCTTTAAAAATTCTATTTCTTTCATATTATATGTCCTCAAACTTTGTATAACTTCCATGAAATCTAATGTTTACTGTCTGCGGTCGCCCCCGCCGTACTTTGGCAATTATAATCTCGGCTGTTCCGGTGTCGGTGTAGTCGTAATAATCATCGCGGTAAAGCAACATGATAACGTCTGCGTTCTGTTCGATAGCTCCTGAGTCCCTAATGTCGCCTATGTTTGGTCGTTTGTCTGTTCTGGACTCTGGTGTGCGGTTCAACTGGCACACTAATATCAATGCAACATCTTCCTCCTTGCAAACTCTTTTAAGCTCGTTAATAATCTCGGAGAATTTTTCGTAATATCCACTACACCGACGATCTGCTTCCATCAAAGTTAAATAGTCAACAACAACAACCTCAATATTGTATTTGGCTTTGTACTGGATAACTTTTGCGTGAAACAGGCTTGGAGTTAATCGGGGTGAAGCGTCAATGTATAACGGCTTAGTGCTTAATTCTCCAAGTTGTTTATTTGCTCTGATGATTTGATCCTGCGAGGCATACCCATTGATATAAACATCAGAGTTTACCCTCGTCTGGTTACAAACAATCCTCTGTTTTAATTCTACTGTCCCCATCTCAAGACTGAATATCATAACAGGGTGGTCGGCCTTCATCATGTTAATAGCAAAATCCATTGCTAAAATCGTTTTACCCATAGCTGTTCTTGCTGCAATAATTATAACTTCACCACCCTTAACCCCACGGATTGCTTTGTCAAGTGATCCAATGCCAGTCGGTATATATTCTTCCTTAGAAAATGTGCTAAGTACTTCTGTGATGTCCGTCAAAGAAGATACTGCCTCGGCCTTGGCTTCCTCAACCACTACCCGCCTTATCAAGTCTTGTGCCTTACTTAAACAAACGTCTACCGACTCATCAGACTTTGATATTTGCATTATCTTGTTAGAACACCTGAACAATTCCCTACGGGTGTGTTGGTCTCTAAGTATATTGCAATAATACTTCCATGAAGCGGAGGACGGGACGGACTCGACAATTTTGATAAGGTACTCTACCCCGCCGATCTGTGAAATCTGGCCGGAACTATCCAACATCTGTCGTATCTGCATCATCATGGTATCTTCATCGCTGTGTTCGTCCCAAGCATCGCAAGCAACCCGAAAAACTACTTGGTGTTCAGGATATTGAAAATACAGGGGGGACATAATGATTGCGCGGATCATGGGTATATACTTTGGGTCAAGTATCATGCACCCTAATACCGCAGTCTCAATATACCTGCTATCCGATAACTGGGGGTCGCTTTGGGCTGCCAGTGTTTCCATTATCAAACCTTTGCTTAACTATTGCTTTTTCTTCTGTCCAACACGATTGATTTATCCAAGTCTGAAAATTCTTCCAGTACTGTTCATCTTCTTTTCTCCAAACTATCTGCTGTTCAATAGCGGGTAAAAGTAAGGGTAAAATCTCTTTCCTGTCTTTGTGCTTTTTACAGAAATTTGCAAACTCTGGCTCAAGTCCATTTTTTCTTCCAGGGAACTTAGTTCGGGCAATATCAAAAAATTCCATTTCCGCATTAGTATTACCTTTACTTTTCTTTACTTTACTTTTCTTTACTTTATTAGCCATTGGTCTGGCTATGGCGACCCCATTGGGCTTGCTATGCCCCGCCCATCTTTTTTCTGCTCCCCTAAGTCCCGCATTACGTTGTGTTTGGAAGTACTTTTGTGCTTTGGTTAATTCTTTTCGGACTCTTTTGTGTGTTAAATAGCCATTTTTCTGGATGAAATTTTTTTCAACTGTTTCCCAGTTTTTTTCAAAACTTTCGTCGGCGTTACACAACTTTTTTATTCGTTCAGGGTCATTTAATATCTTGCCATCGTTCAGATACATATAGAAGATTATACTGCAATAAATCCCACGCTCAGAACTATTCATTAGCTGAAAATCAGGGTCGGCAAGGAAACCACCGGACTCTAGTTGCACATATTTAATTTGTCCCATTTTTTCCCTCAAAGTTTTGTATAGCCTAGGCTATACATTGTTCCTTGGATTTTTGTTAGTTGTTATTTTTAAAATAACTCTGGCATAGTCTGTTTAATCTTAATTATGCACAGCGAATGAAGTGTCTTAAAATTCACCTTGGGGTTCTTGAATTCTTTCACAAAGTTCCAACATTCTTCTATTACTAATTCGTGATAAACAGTGCCTAGCAGTCTAGGTATTAATCTGCTATGCCACCCTTCACACTCAACCTTGATTTTAGCTAGCGACTTTTCTATTAATGCTTCAGTGCAATACTTGTCAGCTATTTTCTGTTCGACCATTTCTTTGCCATTGATGTCCGGCGCCCCCATTTCTTTTGTATGCTTTTCTTTGAACTCAGACGTAACAATTTTCGCCCAAGTCGTTCTGCCGTATCTGTTTTTAAAGTCATAATTCTTAACCACAATTCCCTCGCCAGCACCCTTGCCATCTTCGACTAAGAATTGGTTTCTGTCCAACCAGCTAACTATTTTGTCATAGTCAGGATTTTGGATTATTGCCAAGGGCGGGATATAATCAAGCCCAACTTCCTCTATCATGGGCTGATATTCTTCGTAAGACAAATACCTAAACTTTTCACCAGACGGCAATTCTTCCGGTAAATCCTCTGTTACATCGAACACATAGAATTTTCTCCATGCTTCTTGGCGGTAGGTCTTTAGGCTATGAGGGACAAGCCACTCCCCAAAAAGCCTAAGGTTCGGGTGTAATACAAAGAACTCTTTTATAGGCCTGTCCTCGGCCATGTCGCGATAAAATCCAGCATTGTCGTAATCTGGCGTTAGGCTTTGTTTTCTGCTACCAAACCGAACTCCGTGATCCGTAAGCCATGCACTGCCGTTCGTTCCATCTATTTTCGGAAACAGATAACACCTACCTAGCTCTATACCATCAACTTCGCTCGTTCCAAACCTTTCTATGTGTTGATATTTTTTAAATTCCATTACTTCACTCCGTAAATAATATAATTTTATTAACAGGCAACTCCATTTACTCAGCTTCCTTTTCTGCTATCAGTGTTCCTTGGATTTTCCATAAAGTCCTAAACGCTAGTTCTGCTGTTATGCCCACAATTCAGTAGTTCCGAGGCATGGTGAATTATCTCGCTTTCGAGTCCCGCTTATCCACCAATCCCAAAAACCTTGTGCCGACCCGAAATCCTCAAAGTATCGCCGTTTACCTTTTTTTGTCGGAACGCCATGCCATTTATTCCAGAATCTATCAAACGCCCTACGCCATAGCATTTCATATCGAGGCCATCTGTCAAACTCGATACGCTGCTGTTTTGCTCCTGCTAATGGACAACCAATGCACCCTAGTCGCTCGAATCCCTCTTTGTATAAACTGCACGTTGGAATAGATTGAGCTTTATGGAAATCCCAAACATCACGATCTGTCCAATACAAAATAGGGTTTACAATACAGACTTTGTTGTTGTTGTTAATAACTACCTGTTTCCACATCTTTTTTCGGCGTGGGCTTTCTGCCGCCCTAATCCCTAATATCTTCCATTGCTTATTGCCAGTGTTCTCTTTGTACTTTTCGCAACACCACCTCATCAGCCTAGTTGGCGGCCCCTTACAGCTTGTATTTTCAACCATCTCCGTAAGCAACGCTCTCGGTTGTCTGTGAAAATTGCAGTTATAATTATCTTTGATGTGCCTAATTAACTCAGGAGGGTCAACACTTGTTACGGAGTAATCCAGCGAATGCTTAACCCCCGCCATTTCCGACAGTCTTTCTATTACACCAGAATCCTTGCCACCCGAAAAAGCACAACAGAAACCACTATCCGACATTTTCAAAGCTTCATCTTCGTATAGCGAAAGCATCGCAATAGCCTTATCTATCTTGACGTTTAGCGGAATCGCATACGCCCGCTGAATATCCTGTTCGTCTTTGAAAAGAAATTCACTCAAAACTCAAGCCCTCCGTATCCGGTACAAAAGCTGATAATGTTTTGGGGACTATCCACATTCTTCTTCCTTTATCAGTGTATAACTCCGTTGTTCATTTTTTCTCCTATATTTATTCATATAGTAATCTTTAGTGGATTCCCCAAGCATAAACGACAATACAACTTCATTCATGCCAATATCGCATTCAGCGCAAACACCTAAATACTGATTATCAAGGGCGCATATCTGCCATTGCTGTGTTGATGGCTTGCCACACCTAAAACATGGTACACGGGTTATGCCCCGCTTGGTGTATGGCTTTGTTCTTTTTTTACTCATGTTTCAATTCCCTTAATACTTGCCTTTTCTTTTTTGCCCAATTCGGGTCAGGGTCAGATACGTCTATACCTAATGGCGCAAGGATTGTTTGAAGCCCCTTAAATAATGCTGTGGCTTGAACAGTGTCCATTTTGGATAAAGTAACCCTGCGGCCTTCCTTGTTGGTAGTCGGGCAAATTACATACATAAGCTCATGCAGAAAGTCTGGGGTTATTCCTTGTCCTTTGGGAATGTTTCCATCAATCAAAAAGACAAGTAAATCAGATACGTCAATAGCTTTTTCGTTTGCTTGTGCGATGATAGAATTGAACTCATGGCCGAATATTGCGCCAAGCTGCTTTTTACTCTTTGCCTTGCGTTCTTTAGTGATCTTGACGGTGTATCTACCGGGAGCCGCATCGTTCCAGAACTCTTGTGTTTCGCTACCGGCTTCTATTGTCGGCGGTTTATCTTCAACCTTTTGTATGAAATACGTTAAAGTCGTCCTTGACATGAAATTCAGTCCTTTAGTTTTCGTGTTTCGATTGCATGTGTTTGTGTAAGTTTTTGAAATATCGGTTACAGTGTGGGCATATTCCCTTTTCTATTCGAGCAACCTTTTTTCGTTCCTTTGTTACCACCCCCTTAAGAGCGTCCCTTGACCTACGAAGTCTCTCGGCTTTTTCAAACGCCTCTGCTTTCTTTTGCCGTTCATAAGTTAATTGTAAATTCTGATTTTTTATTTCATCTTTGAGCCGTTCATTCTCGTTTTTGGAATAATGCCAACTGGTTTTACAATAAGGACAATTCCACGAACCGCCTTCATTTTTTCTATTTTCAAGATACTTTCGAGAAAGAGCATAGGTTCCACCGCAAACGCTACAATTTTCTACGCTCAAGTCTGTTGAAACTTGAACATTTGCACCACGTTTAATATATGTATTGTCTAATACCTTTGCCATAATTCAGTCCTTTAAATTACCACCGTCTTAATAAACGTTTCATTTAGTTGCCTTCTTCTTCTCCGAAAACGTATTCTTCAAGACCGGAGCGCCCTTTTCCTGTAATATAGCGCTCGCAATCTTATAATCCTGTGAGCTTGCTACCATTGATCTTGTTATGGTCTGTAAGGTTTCAATGCTCATTATGCGATACGATTTCGTCTTGGGCGTCATTTTGCCCCCACCAAAGACAACGCCTCGGCTACTTGCATTCTTACCTCGTCCAGTTTGTCAGGCCATTCATCATCAAGCCATTGTTCATGTTCACATTCAATACCGAACATTTCAGCCCAAGCGAATAAAGCTTCTTCTGTTACATCTTCCGCAAACTG
>Ga0075125_10001578_pt1 | contig 11096 bp, 12 predicted proteins | sample AntAceMetag02UKN_FD_69810 | JGI IMG/M metagenome (GOLD analysis project Ga0075125, IMG submission 69810) | Saline lake microbial communities from Ace Lake, Antarctica - Antarctic Ace Lake Metagenome 02UKN | ecosystem: Environmental > Aquatic > Non-marine Saline and Alkaline > Saline | place... | reverse complement strand
ATTGTGTACAAGATGTATCAAACCAATTTAGAAATTTCCTACTGCGAGCAAAGTAGAAATTTCCTACTTGGCGAAAATTAATTAGTTATTTTTTAATTAAAACCTGTTGATTAGCCCTTATTTTGTCATATAAAAATTGGTTTCTCCATGGGTGATCAACGGGAGGTTTCCAGGAAGACTGTTTCCTGATTGTTATTGCCGGCAATTTAATGTCAATTTCCTTTTTTGGTCGTTCCGGAAGTTCTTGGTAGCTTAGATAGCGTCCTTTTAAATTGATTTTTATCTCATTATTCAGATGTTTTTCAACTATCACGGCATCCTTTTTGTATACAGTGGTTGGTTGCTCTTGCTCTAATTGAAAATATTGTTTTTCAAATCTAATCGTGTAATCGTTCATTACTATTCTTTGTTTTTGTATGGAAAATATTTGAGGAAGTTTTTCTTTAATTGTCTTATTTAATCCTTTATGCAAATCAGCCTTTTTGTTTGGGATTACGGCGAATTTAGAATTAAACTTTGGAATATATTCTTTTAGAAATTCATTGGCTTTTTCTATCGTCGTAACATTGGCTAATTTTAATTCTTTTACCAATCTGTCCTGTAATGTTTTATTCATTCTTTCTACTCTTCCTTTGGCCTGCGGACTGTTCGCGAAAATCAGTTTAAATCCTGTCTGATTGCTTGCCCTTTGAAACTGCGTAATCATATCCTTGTTATCAACTGCGTTCTTATGATTAACCTTGTATGTGCTGAATTTATCAAGATATATTGATACTGGCAGGCCGTTTTTCTTAAAATATTCCAACCAAAACCTAAATACCGCGATTACGCTTTCGTTGTAGTCAAACTTAGCATGCGTTATCTTTCCTGTAGCGTCGTCAACTGACAGCAGTAAACAACTTTCTTCTTTTCCAAACCAATTATGATATGAGCCATCAAATTGTTCCATTTCACCGTAATTGTCCTTCCTGGCTCTCCACGCATACCTTTTCTTGGGCTGATTGCGAGATCTTGGTTTCCATAGCCTCCATTCTGTCATCAAGTATCTTAGCTTTTCATTGCTGATTATTATTTGATGGTTTTCGTCTAACTTCTCTGCAGTGAATGTCGGGCCAAAATTGTAATATTTTTCTTTGACTATTCTTTCTATTTGTTTAATCTTTTCATTTGAAATCTTTCTATTGCTCGGTCTGCCCCTGTTTCCGTGAATAATGCCTTTTTCGCCACATTTCTTGACCTTTGATTTTAAATTTCTTATTTGCCTCACAGACAGATACAACTGTTTAGCCGCTTCTGTTCCGTTGATTTCTTTGTTGAGCAACCTTTTGATTACTCCATACCTTGATAATTCTCTTAGAGTCATTGTTATTGTTTTTCGCGCCATAATTGTTTTATTAGGTTAATTATTATCTAACCTAAAATTATGACACATATTAGCGGGGTAGGAAATTTCTATATTGCTCTACTAGGAAATTATCATATTGGTGCGACAGATTGTGTACAAGATGAGTACATAGGTAACACTTTTGAGAATTCAATAGGAGTTTTGTATCCAAGGGATTGATGAGGCCTTTTAAAGTTGTATTCAATCAGCCACTCAGTCAGTCCTTTGTTAAACTCATCAACATCCGGGGTAAAATGCCCCAGATTAAGGAACTCGGTTTCCAGAGTTTGGTTAAACCTCTCGCTCACGGCATTGTCTTTGGGGGTTCTTGGTCTTGAATAGTATTGCTCAATTTTTAAAGTCTGACAAGCTTTTTTAAAATATTTAGCAAACTCAGTCCCGTTGTCATGGCCTACTCTGGGCACTTTGCCGTCTAAGAGGTAATAAAGGCGATAAAGAAAGTCTTGTCCACTTAAAGATGATTTAGTCTTGTACATTCTAGCGTAAGCAAACTTTCCATATTTATCAATAGCCGTAAAAATATATCTTTTGAGTTTGTGTCGGTAAATAACAATGGTGTCCAGGCAGATGATATAGCCGGCTTTCTTTTTAAACCAGGGTATTTTGCTTAATTCAGTAATTCTTTTCTTTTTTTGAGCTCTTTGCCTTTTCCTTGATATTCTGGCTGTTTTAACTGGATAGGCATATAGTTTGTATTTCTCTATTGTCTTTTGAACCTTCCAAGAAGATATGTATTCTTGATGTTCTTGTTCATAAAGCTTGGCTAGTTTAATCTTGCCATATCTAATGTATCTCTTCCTTAAGCCAATGATTCTTGTTTCTTGTAAAAGCGTGATCTGTCTTTGGCGAACATGATGAGGAGCCTTTGATTTGTCTTCTAATCTGTACATTGAATAAATATTATCCTGATCAAATTCTCGCCACCATTTATGGAATGTTTTGCGAGAGATGCCAAAATGTCTGGATGTCTGAGAAGCGCTGTGGCCTTGGTAATAGTAAATAATCCATTCCAGCCTTAAAAGAGCTGTCTTGCTTATCTTGAGTATTTTGGCCACTCGGCGCCATCTTTCATAGGTGGTAATATGAGAGACATATGGTTTGAAACATGGATCCTTAAGATAATATGACCATTTAGTGTTGTATAGCCATTTTTTTTGATTTAATGTAGAATATGACATAGATGAGATACGTTAGGTTTTTTAATTACTCCTCTAAGTTTACCATATTCTGGTAATTTAGAGGTGTAACCCATGTATCTCATCTTTTGCAGATTGACAATTTCAAATTTTTGGTTAAAATAAAACCAACCTGGCCAGGTAGCCAAGTGGCTAAGGCATCAGTTTGCAAAACTGATATACACGGGTTCGATTCCCGTCCTGGCCTTTTTTATTTTTCTCTAATTTCTGCTATAATTAAAACACCTTAATTTATATATAATAATATTTAATTTCAAGGTTCTGCGAAGTAGGTTTTTATAATTGAAATACATTAATTTCTATACAATAGTAGTTTTCAATTTCAAGCTTTGCTTATGATTAAATTACTTTAATGTTGTGTCTCATAACTTAATTTCAAGATTTACTTATAATAAAAATATGAAAAAAAATCCTAAACTCATTCTTATTGATGCCCAAGCAGTACTTCATCGTGCCTGGCACGCCCTACCTCAGTTAACTGACCCTCAGGGTAGAGTTACTAATGCCACTTATGGTTTTACCGCTCTTTTATTAAAACTTATCAATGAACAAAAACCTGATTATCTAGTAGTTGCTTTTGACACTAAGGCACCTACTTTTCGTCATGAAAAATATAAGGAATATAAAGCAGGGAGAGAAAAACAGCCTCAAATGTTTTACGATCAAATAGACTTTACTAAAGATATTATTAAATCATTTAATATTCCTATTTTTGAAAAAGATGGATTTGAAGCTGATGACTTAATTGGAGCAATTATAAAAGCACAGAAAAAAAATATCCCTAATCTTGAATGTTTAATTATTACTGGTGACTTAGATTTATGTCAGTTGATTGACAACCAAACTTCAGTCTATTTTTTTAGACATGGATTTTCTCAAACAAAGATCTATGACAAGAAAGCCGTTAAAGAACGTTTTGACTTGTCTCCTCAACAATTAATTGATTTTAAAGCATTAAGTGGAGACCCTTCGGATAATATTAAAGGTATTCCTGGGGTTGGCCCTAAGACAGCCTTAAACTTAATTAAAAAGTTCAAAAACATAGAAAAACTTTATCAACATTTAGAAAAATGTATTGAGAAAAAAGAAAATTGTTTAATTAAAGAACCATTAATGGAACTTCTTTTAAAAAACAAAAAACGTGCGTTTTTAGATAAAGAATTAGTAACTATTGTCCAAAAAATTCCTGGAATAAGTTTAAAAAAATTAAAGAGCTTAAAAACTTTTGATTTAGAAAAAATTGCTCATGTTTTTCAAGAATTTGGATTTAAAAGTTTAATTAAGAGATTAGAAAAAAATGGTTTAGGCCAACAAAATAAACTTTTTTAAATATGATTGGATTTTTCTACGGCTCAGATACTTATCGTTCAAAACAAAAATTAATGGGCCTAAAAAAAGAATTTATTCGTCGAAAGGATCAAAAAGGTCTTAATGTTTCAACCATTGAAGGACTAAGCTTAACTTTAGATGAATTAAGAAAAACTTTTTTAAGTCCAGGCCTTTTTACTCAAAAAAGATTATTAATTATTAATGGAATTTTATCTCAATCTTTCTCAAAAAAAATTCTTGAAGAAAAAGAGGAATTATTCAAAGAAATATTAAAAATCGTTAAAAAAACACGAAAAAATCAAGATAATTCTCTTATTTTCTGGGATGAAGAAATTAAGGAGAAACAATTAAATCCTTTTCAAAAAGAAATTTATAAATTATTAAAAAGGGGGAAATATGCTGAAGAATTTAAATTATTAACAGGAGTTGCTTTAAAAAATTGGATAAAAAAACAAGTTGTCCAAGAAAATATTCAAATTGAAAATCAGGTTATTGAGCTGCTTATTAAAACCAGTGGAGACAATCTCTGGCTTTTAAAAAATGAACTTGATAAATTAATTTCCTGGCAATTATTATCAAAAAAATCTCAAAAAATTTGTTTATCTGATGTTCAAAATATTACTCCACCTGAAGTTGAACGAAATATATGGCGTTTAATTGATGCTTTAGGAGATAAAAATAAATTAAAGGCTCTCAAAATTTTATCTGATCAATTTAAAAATGAGGTTGAAACCTCTAAAATTATTACCCTTTTAGTCCATCAATATCGTACTATTTTAAGAATAAAATCCTACTTACAAACTCACTCTGGTATTAATCAATATCAAATAGCAAAAACACTTTCCCTTCATCCCTTTGTCTGTAAAAAAGGATTGATTCAAGAAAAAAATTACACTTTAAAGGAATTAAAAAAAATCTATCAACAATTATTAAAGATAGACTTTTTAAGAAAAACCCGAAAAATCAATTCCGAGATGTTATTAGATTTACTGATTATTAAATCCTGATTATTTTGACAAATTATTTAATTTTTTAAACAATCGCGACTTACTTCGAGCCACGGTATTTTTTTTCAAAACACCTTTTTGTGTTGCTCTATCAAAAGATTTTTGTAATTTTGCATAAAAATCAATTGCCTCCTTCTTTTTTTTTGTGGCAATCGCTTTTAAAAACTGTCGTTTTAACCAGCTAATATTTACTTTTATCTTTTTATTATGTTCAGCCCGTTTTTTTGACTGACGAATGGCTTTAGCGGCTGATTTTTTTATTGGCATATTTAATAATTTATAAAGTTTTTTTATTTTTAATCTTGTTCGTCTTCTTTTTCTTCTTGAACCAACATTTCTTCTTCTCGAGCAATTAGTTTATCCCATTTATTCCGACCATCAATTAAAATATTTAACCTTAATTTAAAATCTTCATTAAATTCTTTAAGAAATTTAGAATTTTTTTGAAAAAGATTTAAAAGATCTTCTAATACTTCTTCTGGTAAAGCAGGTAAAAAAATCAATAAATCATTTTGATCATTAAGTGAAATTTTATTAGTAGAAGTAATAACTTCTTGTAATTTTTCTAATACTTTTGACATCTCCCTTTTGACTATTTTTTTTAACCAATTCTTTGATGAAAAAACTTAACCCTTTTTATAATCTGGGGAGTTTGTTTAACTAGGTGCATTAAATCTCTGCTATGATGGAAAGTTCTGTTTAAGTCTGACTGGCGATGAGATTCTAAAACCTTTAAATTCTGTCCATCTTTTTCGTTAAAAAATTCAGCTATTTCGGGATTTTCTGTTTTTTCCTGAATTCTTCTTTGAATGTCTGCAGTTGCTCTCTCAATAGCCAATTCCTCCTCTGATTTTTCCCCTCCTGGTTTAAATAATGATTCAAATGTCATATATTTTTACAAATCTCCTCCGACAAATTATTTAGTAATAAAATTATAAGAACCCCTCGCTTCGTCCCGCTAAGCGAAACTTCGCTCAGGAACCTTGAAATTAAAATTTTATTGTATATATATTAAAGTATTTTAATTATATCTAACTTTCATCGACTTGTCAAGTGTGTATAACCTGATAAAATAATACTATGATTTATTCTATTCAAGGAAAAATAACCCATTTAAAATCTGATTATGTAGTGATTGAAACAAACGGACTTTCTTATCAAATTTTTGTCACTGGTTTTTTAATGGAAAAAATAAAAAAAGATCAAAAAATTAAACTGTTGACTTATTTAGAAGTAAGAGAAACAGCCATGGAATTATATGGATTTGAAGATGAAATTCACTTAGAATATTTTAAACACTTAAGATCAATTTCTGGTATTGGACCAAAATCAGCCATGAATGTACTTTCATTGGTTCGTTTATCAGATTTAGAGAAAGCTATTCTCAATGAAAAAATTGATATTTTAACCAAAGTCTCTGGAATTGGCAAAAAAACAGCCGAAAGAATTATTCTAGAACTTAAAGGAAAAATCATTCAAACAAAGAACAAATCATTAGAGAAATTTGAAGATGATTCTTTATTAATTGATGCATTGGTTAGTATGGGTTATACTATTGTCCAAGCTCGAGAAACAATTAAAAAAATACCTTCCGAGCTTCAGGGAATTAAAAAAAGACTTAAACAAGCCTTACAAATTCTTTCAGGAAAATAAATCTTATTTTTCGGTTTTTTTTATTGTCGTTGGTTTTTTAGAACTAACGACTGATTTTTTTTCTAAACCAATTGATAAAATTTTTATTTCAGTATATGGCTGACGATGGCCTTGGGTTCGATGATAACGGGTTTTTGGTTTATATTTAATTATTTTAATTTTTTTTGCTTTATCTTGAGCTAAAACCTCTGCTTCAACTTGAATTTTAAGGTGTGGTTTGCCAATTTCAACTTTCTTTTTTTTATCATCAAAACATAAAAGAATTTCTTTAAAAAGAATCTTTTTTCCCACTTTTTCTTCAATCTTTTCAATACGAAGAATGTCTCCTTTTTCTACTAAATATTGTTTGCCCCCTGTTTTAATTACTGCAAATAAACTCATAATAAATTCAAATTATTTGTATTGATAATAACAAATTTGTCCTTATCTGTCAAACCCTGAGGTTATAAATCTTGAGCTTTTTCTACTCTTATCTCTCCGCCTTTTTCTAAAATAACCGTATCTCGTCGGCCAATCTTTTTGGTTAGTAAAAATTTGGCCAAAATATTACTAACTCGATTCTGAATTACTCTTTTTAATGGCCGAGCTCCAAAGGCCGGGTCAAAACCGGCTTCTGCTAATTCTGAAATTGCTTCCTCTGTTGTTTTTAAAGTAATCCCTTTTTTTTCAAGTCGTTTAATTAATTTTTTTAGAAGTAATCCTGTAATTTGTTTTATTTCTTCCATTCCTAATGGCTTAAAAACAATTGTGCCATCAAAACGATTTAAAAATTCTGGTCTAAAATATGGTTTTAATTTTTCTTGAACTAAAGTTTCCGTAATCATTTCTACAGACGTTCCCTTTCTAATTTCTTCTTGAATAAACTCTGTTCCTGCATTAGAAGTACAAATTATTATCAGGTTAGTAAAATCAATTGTTCTTCCAAGAGCATCTGTTAAACGACCATCATCCATTACTTGAAGAAATACATTTAAAATATCTGGATGTGCTTTTTCAATTTCATCAAGAAGCAATAAAGAAGATGGATTTAACCGCACTGCCTCAGTTAAAAGACCTCCTTTTTCTCCTCCAGGAACTCCAATTAAACGATTAATGCTTCCTTTTTCTTGATATTCGCTCATGTCTAGCCGAATCATTCTATTTTCTTGTCCAAAATATACTTCAGTAACTGTTTTAGCTAATTCTGTTTTTCCTACCCCAGTGGGACCTAGAAAAAGTAAATTAACAATTGGCTTTTTTTGACTACGTAATTCTGTTCTTGCTCTTCTTAAAGCTGAAGCAACCATATTAACCGCTTCATTTTGGTCTATTAATCGCTTATGTATTTCTTCTTCTAAATTCAAAAGTTTTGTTGATTCTTTTTCCGTAAGTTTGGTCACGGGAATTTTTGTCTTTTCAGCCACCAAAGCGGCAATATCTTCTGATTGAACAATACTTTTTTTTCCTTTCTTATTTTTTACAGCGATAGCTACTTCTTTTAAAAGATTAATTGCTTTATCTGGTAAAAATTGTTCATTTAAATAACGAGATGACAAAACAACTGCTTGATTTAAGGCCCCATAAGAAAAATAAACACGTTCACGAGATTCAATTAAAGCGGCCTGAGCTTCTAAAATTTGAATTGTCGCATTCTTATCTGGCTCTTCAATTTTTACCTTTTGAAAAACTTCTCCTAATGCTTTAGTTTCAATTAAACGACGGTATTCACTAGGAATAGATGTTGCTAAAACTAAAAATAACCTTCTTTTTAAAATACTAGCTAGAATTTCTGAAATATCTAACTCTCCTTCAGTGGTGCGAATTCCTACCATATTATGAATATCTTTAATTACTAAAATAATATTTCCCGAGCGAGCTACTTCACTGAGAATAATTTGTAGTCTTTGTTCCACCTCACCTGATTGTGAAGCCCCAGCAATCAAACTCGCCAAACTTAAACTAACTAATCTTTTATCTTGAAAAATTTCAGGGACGTCTTCAATAACCATACGCCGAGCCAAACCATTAATAATGGTTGTCTTTCCTACTCCTGGTTGACCAACCAAAACTACCCCTGGCCTTCCTCCTTCAAGAACCCTAAAAATCTCTTTGACCTCTTTTTCTCTGTCCATACAAATGCCTAAATATCCGCTACGAGCCAATTGAGTTAAATCCTCTCCATGAGCATCAAGATTAGGCGTAGCAATAGCTGTATAGGCTTTATTAATAGGACCCTTGGGTTTAAACCTGGCTTTTCCAACAAAACTATGCGCCCGCTTACTTAATTCTTGATAAACCTTAATCCAGAGACAAACGTTAACTATATCATTTAAATTAATTTCTAAGTCGTAAAGAATTTCTTTAACTGGTCCTTCAAAACTCATTAAGGATTGTAGAATTTCTAAAGGAGAAAGGGAAATACTCTTCCCTTCTCCAGCTAAAATATAGGCTTTTAAAAGAACTTTTTGTGTTTTTAAATCATAAGAAACATTTTTAAACGGCTTGGTTTTTTTAATCTTACCTAAATTTCGAGTCACTTTGTTTTGTAAATCTTTCCAACTTAAACCTAGTCGACTAATAACTAATTTAATATCTGAATCTTCTAAACAACTAGCGAAAACATGAATTGGCTGAATTTGCTGATGTTTTAATTTACGAGCTAAATTCCATGATTTTTGCATTACTTTAACTGAATTTTTAGAAAAAGCTTCGGCCACATCAATTTTAAATTTTTTAGAAAAACGCTTTGTTTCTTCCCAATTTTTTGGAATTTGAATACTTTTTCTAGTTGATTTTGGCCAATTCTTTCGTCTCTCGTCTTGTTCTTTTTCTAAAGTATAAAAAAGATAACAGTCAGTTAATACTGAAAACCAAAGGTATAAAAGCAATTTTTCTTGGGATATGTTTAAACGTGATATCTGATTTAAAGTATTAATAATGATTTCTGGAGCAAAAACTTCGGGTAAACCTAAAACTATTTTAAGTAAACAAATTAAACCCCAAATTCCAAACAAAATTAATAAAATCCTAACAATAATTTTTAAAAGTTTTTTTAATACATTGCTAATAATTTCAGCTCTGTTAAAAATTTTGTCTAAAAATAGAATATAACCGCCAAACCAAGCATAAATTTCCCGACCCTGACAAATAGGACATTTTTTTAAAAGAGTCTTTTCTTGACAATTTGGACAAATAATAAAATTCATAATTTGATTAAAATAATAATTTAATAATTTGCCAAAGACTAATAATTGGCAAAACTAACCAGAGGACAAACAAAACGAAAAAACCAGTTGTCCCTAGTAGAAATAAAAAAAAGCGCAAGATTAAAATAAGCAAGCGCATAAAAAAACTAATAATTCTTCCTGATATTGATCTTTCTCCAAACATTGGTTTAAAAAGATGGGTCAACATCAATTTTAGGGCTAAATTACGAAATAAATTATTAACCCCATTAATCAATCCTAAAAATCTTTTTTTTACGCCGATAGAATACCACCAGAAAGGAAAAATAATAATATTTATTAAACCGTGTAAAAAAGTTGATTTAATAACAGCTATTAAAATAGACATACTTAGATTTTTAAAATTATCTTATTGGACTAGGCTCTAGCCCTTTTATTTTTTTAAAAGCATCCCTGACAACTATTTTTTCTTTAGAAATAGATAAAACTTGTTTTGAGCTGATTATTAAGTATCCTTGAAACAAATTTTTTAAAAAATTATGACTTTTAATAAAATAGTTTTCCACTTGCCCTGTTTCTGAATCAATCTTTAAATCTGCTACTTGACCAAGATAATTACCGCTTTCAGTATAAACTGGTAAACCAATTATTTTTTTTAAGTTCACCCCGTTAGAAATTTTTATTGACATATTGATTTATTTAAATTTAACTGTACGAACCCCGTTAGAAAATTATAATTATTTTTCGTAATAAACTTAAATGTTTTTTTAAAACCTACAAAGCGAGCTTTCTAACGAGGCGAACACCACTAGTAGATTTCTAACGGGGTTCATAATTCTAATATCTAAGGATTGGTTATTTTTTTTGAAGAAACAGCAAAAACAAGTTTTTGCTCTAAAATAGTAAATAAAAGACTAGCTAACCAATAAAGCATTAATCCACTAGGCAAAGTCATTCCAATAAAAACTGTTAAAGCAGGCATCATAAATTTCATCTGTTTGCTCATTGTTGCCATCATGTTTTCATCTTTTGCCCCGTCTTTTTTTACTAATTTTTTGCTTGGCTGCTGCGTAGTAAAAGCCTTCATTTGAACATATTGCAAAATACCTGTAATTATAGCAAGAATTGGGCTAGGACTTGCTAAATTCAAAACGCCAAAAGCCATGACATTTAAGGTCCCTGGATTAGAGATAAAAGAATAAACAGGCAATGAAGCAGCAGTTAATCCAACTCTAAAAACCTGAAAAACAGAAATTAAAATAGGAAGTTGAATTAACAAGGGTAAACAGGAAGAAAAGGGATTAACTTTATTTTCTTTGTAAAGATTCATCATTGCTTGGGC
>Ga0075125_10001576_pt1 | contig 11102 bp, 3 predicted proteins | sample AntAceMetag02UKN_FD_69810 | JGI IMG/M metagenome (GOLD analysis project Ga0075125, IMG submission 69810) | Saline lake microbial communities from Ace Lake, Antarctica - Antarctic Ace Lake Metagenome 02UKN | ecosystem: Environmental > Aquatic > Non-marine Saline and Alkaline > Saline | place... | reverse complement strand
CACCAAAAAAGCATTAAAAAAATAAAAAAAGAAAACTTTGAAGCTACATTAAGACTTCAGAAGGCTTACAAAAATGAAAGATTAGAAATAGAAGAATCTTTTAAAAAAGAAGAGTTAAACTTAATAAAAGAGTATTCTTCTTTATATGAGGCAACTTTATTGGATCAAATAAATATAACTGAAGAGATGACTAATAAAAGCTTAAGAATAATGGGGGATAAAATAGTAACTCCACGATTTAGTTCTGAAGTAGATAAAGATGGAAGTTTATTAGATATACTTGCAGGTACGGATAGTACCAAAGGACTACAATTATTAAAAGAATATCGAGCTGAAGAGTTAATAACAGAAGAACAACATAAAGCTGGAACGGTTTTCTTAAAAGAAAAAATTAAAATAGAAAAAGAGGGTTATGAGGCTTTAAATAAAAAACTCACAGAATATAACAGTCTTTTAACTCAATCTGCTAAAATATTATCAGCAGAAAGAGTAGATATGTTTCAAAGTTTTATAAAAAAAGAAGATGTAGTCACAGCGGAACAATTTATTTCTGTAATGAAAGATTTTAAAATATTTGGAGATGTAGGAACAACGGAAGCTTTTGAGGATTTTTCAAATACTCTCACTAAAATGGGTAATAAAAAAACAACTCAAGATTTATTTGATGAGGGAACTTTATTAGATTCAATTTCAAAATTACAGAGTTATAGAAAAAGCATTGCTGATATGAACACGGCTATAGTAAACTTTGAAGCTAAAAAAGCTGTTGAGGGTATAGATGATACAACTATTGATAATTTAGAAAGTGCGATTAAATACAGTAAAGAACAAATAGTTGTGTCAGAAGGAAACATTAAATTACTTTATAAAACTATAGATGCTACTGATGCCCTTGCAATAAAACAGTCCTTTTATTGGGATGAGTCAATCAAGCAAAGCCTTGAATTACAAGGGATTGCTAAAGAGGAACTTTCTCTACTAAACAATAAAAAAGCAATACTTGATAATGAAATTGAAAAGTCTAAATCTTTGTATCAGTTCAGTAAAAATTCTGCTTTATTTGATAACGAAAGATTAAAATCTCTTAAAGCACGTCAAAACGCATTGAAAGGTCAAGCTGGTGTAGAAAATGACACTAAGGCACAAAGCGAACTTAAAAAAATATATTCAGAAATAAATAATGAAGAAATTATATTAAATGAACTTCAAGGAATGAGTTTAGAAAAATTAGTTGCAAAAAAAGACTTACTTGAAGCTAATGATAAGCTCACTAAAAATTCAACGGAATATAAAACTCTACAACTTGTTCTAAAGTTAATAGAATTAGAGCAAAAAAGACAGCAAGAGCTTAACGGAGAAAAGAAAAAAGGTATTGAATATGGACTTGAAGAAGTTGAAATATATAAAGCACGTGCTAAGGAATTTGATGATTATATTAGTAAATTTAAAGACTTAGTTAAAGAAGAGAAAACTTTAGGACAACTTAGACAAGAAACTGAAACATTATCTGGGGGAGCTTCACGTGAAATTTTAACAAAGGAGTTAAATGACTTACTTTCTCAACTTGAACGAGCTAAAAAAGATGGAAGTAAAGCTGATATAGAAGATTTAGAGGCACGTTTAGATATATATAAACTTATATTTGGTAATTTAGATTCAATTAAATCTAAAGAACAAGAAATAATTAACAATAAAAAAACTCAAAGACAATTGACTATGTCCTCTCTTGAAACTGCTAAAGAGGATTTAAAGTTACTTGAAGAAAAAGAAATAAATTTAAAAGATTCAAATGAGGTATCCCAAAAAGAGTTAGATTTAGCAATTGCAAAGAAAAATGTTGCTAAAGAGGAAAACGATCTACTTAAAGGAAGAATAGGAACTATTGCAAAATTAATAGGAATGTTTGGTGAAGGTGGACAACTATTCAGCAACGCATTATCAGGTGTGGGGGGGTTATTCACAGATAAAAATGAAGCGGGAGATAATCAATTTCAACAACTTGCAGGAGGAGATATATTTGCGGGGTTGAATATAGGAATGACTGCTTTTGGAATTGCAGAGGCTTTTTGGGGTCACTCACAAGCTAAGAAAGAAGCCAAAATGCAGGAAGCACAAGCTAAAAGAGATGAGATGAGAAACAAAATATTACAATCTCAATCTGAAATATTCCAAAATACATTAAGTGGTTTAGATTATAAAAGTTTGGAGAAAGCTTTTGTTGATTCTTTTAGAAATTCCAGTGTTAAGGACTTTGAAACTTTTGGAGTTGACGGTAATTTCATATCGGGGTATGATAGATATGAAGGTGGAACTACAATAAATACTCAAGTTGAAGATTTCGAAGATCTAAAAAAACTTAATATGGACTTAAGAGAATCTATTGCATATAAATCAAGACCAGAAATAAATTTAGGCAATTATGATCATAGAGACGAAATTTTAAAAGCGTATGTAGACAGGGCTTTAGAAGAGTTTGGGAAACTCCCCGAGGAAGTAATAAAAGGAGATACAGATGCTTTAATTTTAGCTCAAGAGTATGTTAGTGGAATAATAAAGGTGTTTGAGGATAACAAACCTGAATTATTTTCGTCTTTATTTGGTTTTGATGTTGAGGCTATGAAAGATGATGAAGGTAATATAACGGATTTTGTAACTAAAGGTTGGAATAAAGCAGGAGATATAGTTAAAAAAATACAATCAGATGCTATGGAAGGATTAAATGAAATAAATTCCTATCTTGGAACAGATTTTGTAACGACGGTGTCTAATGCACTTATATCTAATAATAAAAATATTGAGGACTCTCTTGAAAATGTTGAAGGTCTTTATGGGGAATTATCTGAAAGAATTAGAGTAGGGTTAGACTTTGAACAAGACATTGAAACGATGGCAAATGTTATGGTTCAAGACAGCACAGGTAAACAATATGATACAGTTAAAAATATCGTTGGAGATCTTGTAACAGAAGCTCAAAATCTCGAGACAGAACAAACTAAAATCAATGAAGATACAGAATACTTAAAACAACTTTGGATAGATGCAGGTGGAGCTATTGCAGATTTTGACGAGGCTTTGAGTGGTTTAGATAACTCAATATTAGATACACTTGCTAAAGGTCTTATTTCACAAGATGCACAATCAATGATACAGGAGTTTGGGTCATTAATAACCACTTCAATAACTGATGAATTTAAAAATAGTGAAGCTATAAATAAGTCATTTCAATTCTTTGGAGATATTGTTAAAGAGGCAATAAGTACGGGAGATATAGGTAGATTTGAAAAACTTTATGCACAACTAACAACTAATATGGAAGATATAAACGCAAAGTCATTAAGTAGAATAGGTATGAGTGCAGAACATATAAAACAATTAGAAACTTGGCAAGAAATGTATAAAATAATAAATAAACTTGAACAAGATAGTTTATCTATTTATGAAAGACGTGATGCGTTACTTGAGAAAGCTAACACGTCATTTACAAAGTTTTTAGATATTCAAGTTTCCTCGAAAGAAGAGGCTCAAGTTTGGAGAGATACAATAGATCAAGTTAAAAAGGATTTAGATTCAGCTGGATTATTAACTAAGCAAATTGAAATAAATTCTAAAACCTTCTTAAGTCAGTGGGTTAAAGATGGTAACAAACTTTCAAGTGTAATGGATATGATGACAGATAGTATGCGTGGAGTTTATGATTCTACTTTAGAGTTTTTAAATGGCGAAAACTATGTTGAAGCTTCTTCTAAATTAGGTACAGACTTAGCTTCAAGTTTAATAGAATCTTATCAAAAAGAACTATTAGATCAAAAGTATGCTAACCAATTTGTAATTTTAAATGAAAAATTTGGAGATGCCCTTACTACAGGAAGCTTAAGTAATATTCAGGCTTTAAACAATGAAATACAGAAATTCGCTGTACAGTCAGAACAAGAGAGATTGAAATTTGATGCTATACGGGATTTATTTTCTATGAATAGTCAAATAGCTTACAATCAATCTGATAAAAATGTAACCTATGAAACGGGTAGCACTAAGTCAAACGTGTATAATTATTACAATACAGTTGACATTACAGGAACATTTATTGCCGATAAGACTTCAGTTAGAAAGTTATCGGATGAGATAGTTAAATATTTACCTGATTCAATGAAAAATAACAATGTGAGGTAGAAATACCTCACTCCTTTAGGGGAGGGTAGAATGAAAAATATAACAAATATAAATATAAAGGATTTAACTAATAATTATAATATTGCATTACAAGGGACTACACAGAACGTTCCTGTTAAAAATGGGTACACTGAAAAGAGGACAGTTTCGGGTAAAACAAGGATATTATCTATAAATGTAAGTCAAAATATAACGGTTAATATTGAGAAAATAAATGAAGTTGAATATTTGAAGCTATTAAGAACTTGGACAAATGGAAATACCGTAATATTGAGAACTGAATTAAACAAGAGTATAAGAGGGTTAATTGTTGGTAGTGATTTAGTTCTTTCAAATGAAGAAGATTTAGAGGGTAATATATTCTATTTCGGAACACTTGAGGTGAGGGAATAGTGGCTAATTATATAGCACCTACAGTAACAGTTACTACACCAACAATAGACAGAACTCCTACTTGGAGTTGGAATGCTCTATTGGGAGCAAGTGTTTATAGATATAGTTTTAATCAATCAACTTGGTTTAATACTTCATTAACAACTTTTACTCCTTTGAGTGATTTAGATATAGGTAGCAATACTCTTTATGTTAAAGGTGGTAATGGTTCAACTTGGGGTTCAATTGGAAGTGCGGAAGTTGTTATAACAGAATCAATAGATAGTTTTGCTTATAATTTCCCTATAATATATTCAGAAATGCAAAAACAAGAAATATCGGGAGTTTATCCAAGAATTTATATCTCTAATGTAGATTTAAATGAAAACAACAACTTAGATTCTACCTTAGTTTTAGCATTATCAGATGGTTCAAATACGGTTAATATAAGTGGAGATTATACATATTTTGAAGGTTTGGTTGTAATTAATGATGAGATATTATATTTATCATCACCAACTTTATTTTCAAATTATACAATCTTTAGTTGTGAGAGAGCTAAAAACTTTACAAAAGCATTTAACCACTTAGAAGGTACAAGAATTAGAAGTATTCAGGAATTAGAAGTAGTAAATTATAATTATTCACACAAGGCAAATACAACCTCTACAAGTATATTTGCTCCAGTGTTAAGTTCGGGAGAATTAGTTTTTTTAGATAATGTTAAGAAATGGTTAATAACATCGAACTCAAAGGAATACGATCTTGCAAAGAATAGACCTATATATATATTTGAGGGGGCAAACAAACAGTCAAAATGTATGTTTCAAGGATATGTTTATGATTGGGATACCAATGCAAAAGCTGGGGAAGTTACTTTAATGTTTAAAGATGAACTTACATTATTAAACAATAAAAGTATTAAATTTACTAAAACTTATATAAATCAATTTACTTTAGATGTTATACAAGATTTATTAGGGGTTGATTATGTTATACCTCTAAATGATACTAATATAGCACACTATGGAAAATTGGATAGAATAACAACAATGGATTATGACACCTACGGAGCTATGTTAAGTTATATTTGTGAAAGTAAATGTATGAGATTAAGTTATGATGAGTATGGTTTTGTTAGGGTTTATTCAGATTTATTCAAGACAATTGATACATATTCAACGGATTTAGAAGTTAAAGATTCAATAGATTTAATAGATATAAACGAAACAACAGAAAATACTTTAGTTTTAAATAAATTTACAAGTAATTTTAAAAATAGATACCCATATTACGATAAAAACCAATTTTTAGATGGGACAACTTTAAGATATATAAATTTTAGATATAGTTTATTAAATAAAGCTTTAGTTTTAATGACTAGTGAAGGATTTATAAATTTTGATATAGTTATTGGTGAAAACATAAAGTTTTTAAATATAGGGGATTATATTTTAATAAAAGATAATATTAATGACTTAGAGTTTAGATGTAAATTATTTGAAGTTAATGGAACTACGGGGTCATTTATAGGTGGATTTGACAGGGATAGAGCTTGGAATCCTCGAGGTAAAAACTCATATTTAATTGGATTAGGTTATACAAGTTCAAGAAATTTTGATGTTTTTTACAGTGAAATAAATCTCCAAACTGTATTTGCACTAAACGTTGAAAGTGATGGAAGTGATAAATCCAGCAATTTAAAGATACCTTTATTAGCAGGAGAAGAATTAGAATATAATTGCACATTTGGTTCTTTTGAAACTAATGACGTAAAGTTTTCAGGTATAGTGGAAGATATTGAAGGTATTTATGGAACTTTAACAGGTGGAACAGATCTGTTATATATGAGGGATTATGAACAAAGTGAAACTGGATCTCCTGCATATTTACTTAGTAACAAACTTATCATACAAGGAACAGGAAATGAACAGCTATATTATTATACTACATTTGATAATAGTAACATTGAAGTTGAGGTATCAGATGCAAGGGATAATGAGAGTAATATAAATTTAAAAATTAGAAATACATTGACCTCGCAAATTACCTATAATATAACTCCTTTTGAAACTATAGGGAAAATATTAAGAGTAAATTCATATAGTTACAGTAATTATCTATATACAGGTAATGTAATTAAATTACATTCTGATAATGCTTTAGATGATAGGACAGAGCCTTATTATTCAGTGCGATCGGATGTAAAGTGGACTGTTGAAAGTAAATTCAGCGAAGGTGGATTATACTATATAGTTTTAGATAAATCGTTTCCTATTGGTGATGACAATATTCAAATGAAATTTATATCTTATAAGTATGATAAAGTAATACATCTAAATGAGTTTAGAATAATGGGTAATCCAATAGTTGAAGAGGAACAGAGTTTAGTTAAACTTAATGCTGATTCTATATCAAAATATGATGAAATAGAGTTTAATTTTGATGGTAAACTTACTAACTTAGAAGATTTAAAATATTCAATTTCTTATTTATATAATAACTATGCAGGACTTCCTAATAATTATACACGAATAATACCATTTGAAGCCTTTTTTCGACCTGATATTGACTTATTAAGTATAGTTAAATTGTATGATTCAAATATTACAGATATGAATGCGGAAGAGGTAATAATAATTGAAAAGTCTGTAAGTGTTGATGGTAACGGAGGAAGAGAAGAAAATTACTTAGGGATAACTAAATCAGATAATTTATCCGATTTGACTACTTTAAATGTAGATAGTTCTAAGAATTTTTATACTACGCTTTATCCCACAGAATATAACCATACAGGAAATGAGGGGTTAGATTCTGAAATAGATGGGGGTGTTGATAACCTTTATGTTAGTAAGATGAGTACAGTAGGAAATATTTCAATATTAAAAGTTCCTATTGAAGATTACTGGGGAGTTAGTCAAACAACAATTAGAACAGATGAAACCAATTTAACTTTAAGTCTGTTTGGTGACAAGTCTATATACAATGTTTCGGTGTTTAAGAATGGCAATAAAAGTGTAATTTTAATGGGAACAGAATATATTTTAGTAAAGTCACTCACAAGTGTTACTGCAACCTCTACAAGCGTCAATTTAGAGATTGTGGAAAGAGATATATTTGGAACAGGTCGAGTTGAGATAACTAACGGTCAGATAGCTCAAATATGTCAAATAACACAATTTACAGATCAAGATGGAATGATCATTGATGGTGTGATTACAGTAGGAAGTAAAAATGGTAAAATAGAGTTTTTAGAGAGTGGTTTGGTTCTAAATGATTATCAATTATTTTCGGGGTTAACATCTAATAGAGGATTTTCTCTAATTGATGAAAGCAGGGGAAATAAAGGGGATTTATTTTCTGTTAGAATTTCAGAAAGTACTACTGATGTTTTATGGAACACTTTGAGAATTGAAAACACAAGCTTTTCTATCTCATTACAAGAAAACGAACAGAGTAATATATTTATGCAAGGATTATGGGCGGGGTCGGGAGTAGGTAAAAAAACAATAACTGTAAAAGGATTATTATTATCCAGTGAGAAACTTTCTATTTCAGACTATATAAATACAAATAAGTCAGGGATTTTATCTTATCACGATAGCCATTTTTATGGTTATAATGGTTCATCTTGGGTTAGACTTGATAATGAATCTATAACTCCTTATCCGGGATATGCAGATGAAGTTATTTTACCTAATAATGGGACTTCATTTAGTACAACAACTGGAAGGTTACAGTGGGCGTTTGATAATTTATATTTTAACCTTAGTTCTTCACAAACTGTGTCTTGTTTAACTCAATACATTAAAACATATTCATCTAATATAACTTTAGACCCTTATGTAGGGAGTCATTTAATAAATGTAACCAGTAGTGCAGTAACAATAACTATACCATATAGTCCTGGAAATTACCAAGTTTTAGGTAAAACTTATGAAATAATACATATGGACGGAGATGTTGTTTCTAATAACATTACTATAAGTGGTGCAGGAAATACGTTTTATGAAATGGGATCAGATACAAGTTTAGGGTCAACTTTAACAATAAATACAACTGGGGGATATGTAAAACTTTATCCAACAGCAACAAAATGGTATGTAGTTCAGGCGTAGATTGGAGGTGATTTAGATTTTACAGTTAGATACAAGTTTTTTAGATAGTGTGTATGTAGAAAGTTCACAACTAAACCAGATACTAATATCAAGTGCCTCTCCTGTATCTTTAGGAACGCTTTCTACTATTGGAACAAATAAAATAGTTAAAACTGGTGGATTGGATTTATTATCCAATCTCACAATTGGACAGGCTATAAAAATAAATAGGGAAATAAAGCGTGTTGATTATGTAGAGGATGATAATACCTTTTATGTTACAAGGGATTTCAAAGATACTCATACAGCGGGGGATACAATATATACAGACTTTTCTATTAATAACACAAATATAACAGCAAGTGTGGGGGAAGTTTTCAGTCTTGATAAAGACTCATTTGAAAATCAAATAGCAATAAGTGAATTGGTCGGTGGGTTGTTGTCATTAAATAGATGCACAGTAATGACTAATGCAACAAGTTTATTTATATTTGACAATGAAACAAATGTAACCGAACGTGAAGAAAGTTTTATAACTGGGACATATAATTTAGATGAAAATGAGATTGATAATTTAGTAAATCCATTTCTTGCTAAAATAGGAAGGCAATTATATTTTATAATTGATATGGAGGAAGTTGTGGCGGATTTAGATAGTTCGGGAGAAGCTACTATCACAGGGTTAAATCCTAATATATATAGTATAAAAGTTAATGGAAATGCGGTAGATGGATCTGATTATGATTTATCAGGAGAAACTATATCAATCGTTAATAGTGAACTATTAAGAGGAAATTTTGATTATATTGAAGTCTTACATTTTCCAAATCAATCTGATTATATATCAGATAATAATATTGTTATAAAATTAGGTGTTTATTCTTTTGATAAATTGTTTATGCTTGAGGATTCAGATTTATTAGATTTAAATTATATGTGCTTAAGAACTGATTTAACTTCTCAAGTTTCATATGAATTTTATGAAGTTCAGAATAAGTCAACTAAACAAAAAGAACGAATAAAAACAGGCGTAAACTCAAATTTAACCATAACTAATAGAATTGGGGAAGGGAATGAAAATGATAAGTTAATACAAAAACACCTACAATATTATATTGATAACTTAGACAAATTTAGAATTATAAGAAAAACAGAAGGTTCAGGAACTTATGAATATCATAATTCAGCTCAATTAATAGATGGAGTAACCTTTTCAGAAGGTATGCCAAATTCATATACGTATGATATTAAATTTTTACAGAGAGTTATTATTTCTCCAAATGCTTGGGGAGATAAAAAGTGGGGAGATTTTTATTGGGGAGTGGAAAAAACAGCTTTAGAATAGAATAAATAGAGAGAAGGTGAAATTTTGGCACAAGAAACTATATTATTGGGAGATATTGGAACAATATACAACAGCAAGGTCAATGCAAACTTTACAGAATTGTATGCAACAGTAGGTGGGGGATTAACTAATGTTAGTTTAGGAACACTTACTTCAAATGACTTGTTACAATGGAATGGTACTAATTGGGTTAATCGAAGTTTAGCAACAGCAGGAGTTGCCAGTGCAACTACATTAACAACTCATATAGCAAAAACAGTTGATGAAACTGATACAAACACTACTAAAGATAAACATATAAGTAATGCACTTGCTAAAAGTTATTCAAGTCATATTGCAACAGGGGTGGCAGTTCATGGTTTAAGTGGTAGTGTGGTGGGTACAACAGATACTCAAACATTAACAAATAAAACTTTAACAACACCTGTTATTTCAACTATAAGTAACACAGGGACACTAACTTTGCCTACTTCAAGTGATACTTTAGTGGGTAGAGATACAACAGATACTTTAACAAATAAAACTTTAACAACACCTATTATAGCAACAATAAGTAACACAGGGACAATAACTTTACCAACAAGTACAGATACTTTAGTGGGTAGAGGAACGACAGATACTTTAACAAATAAAACTTTAAGTGATAGTACAACTTATATCGTAGATAATGCTGATGTGACAAAAGTTTTACAATTTGAAGTAACAGGAATCACAACAGGCACAACAAGAACTGTTACAATGGTTGATAGAAGTATAAGTTTAGATACATTGACTGGAGATACTACATTTACTCAAACAACGACACCAAGTAATCCAAGTGCAGGGAGTAATAAATTATATTTTAAATCAGATGATAAATTATATTATTTAGATAACGCAGGAACGGAGGTTGAAATTGGTGCTGCTGATTTAACAAGTATTGACGGTGGAAGTGCAAGTGTATCCACAACTTCAATACAAATAAGAAGAGATACTTCTACTAACTTTACAAGTAGTAATCCTGTTTTAGACAGCGGAGAAATGGGGTATGAAACAGATACTAATTTATTAAAGTTTGGAAATTCAACAACAGCTTGGAACTCTTTAGTCTATTTCACAGCAGGGAGTGTGCCAGCAGG
>Ga0075125_10001575_pt1 | contig 11103 bp, 31 predicted proteins | sample AntAceMetag02UKN_FD_69810 | JGI IMG/M metagenome (GOLD analysis project Ga0075125, IMG submission 69810) | Saline lake microbial communities from Ace Lake, Antarctica - Antarctic Ace Lake Metagenome 02UKN | ecosystem: Environmental > Aquatic > Non-marine Saline and Alkaline > Saline | place... | reverse complement strand
AAATAGTGTATTGGAGGCCAACAAATGAAAACAAGACATTTTTGTGAGGTATGTAAAGTAGAGTGGTTATCTAAATCAGATAAACCAGCCTGTCCTGTATGTCATAAAGAGGTTAGGAAACAGAGTAACGACGGGTTGAAGGTGCTAAAATGAATAAATGTAATAAAAAGATAGGAAACAAAGCAATACAATGCCCTTTATTTAATACTTGTCAAAGGGTATATTTCATAGATAACGAGAAACATTGTCCCGAAGACTTTTAAGGATATATCATAATCAGTAGAACTGATGGAGGAAAAAAATGGAAATAACAGAAACAAATTACAAGGGGAACCCGTGTGTATCTTTCAGTAAAGGTAAAGACGACAAATACCCAAAGCTAGTAGGCTTCAAAAAAGCTATGTTAGTAATAGAGAACCTAGAAGAAGTGAAAGCAATAGTTAGAAAAGAAGTTGAGGCTAATCTTTTCGGGTAGTGAGCAGAATGACGACGGGTAGATATAGAATACTGGGGTTTACTGAGGGACTTAAGATAGTAAAGCAGAAGGGTGAACCCCAGACAACATTAGAAGTAGAAACCAAGGAGGCCAAAATGAGCTATACAACAGCGGCTGAGTTAAATTGGGGAGAAAAGAAGAGGAAAAAAGAAGCAAGGAGGACAAGATGATGCCCAGAAACAATAAGTTTGATGAAATTCCACCAAATCCAAAGGGAAAGGGTAAGTTGTGGAAAGACACTAAGGAGGAAAAAAAATGATATACACAACCAAATTCGGAAACATAGAGAATGTAATAGAGAAGGACCCTATAGATACCTTATCTATACATAATACGATATTAACAAAGGTTTTGAACAACATTAAAGGGAACGACCACTTATATTACATAGATAAAGGTGTAGTATATGGTAATAATCCAAGATTAGGCTATGACAAAGAACGAGATAAATAATGTTTATGGAAGCCGGCAATTCATCCACCAATGAAAGGCACTCCAATGCTAATTCTGCCGGTCTTCCTTTTTTTCTTTTTATATATACATAGGATACTTAAAGTGTCGTTACTCCGCGAGGTTTCCTTCAATGTATATACATATAGACAGGAACTGTCGTCACTCCGCGGGGTTTCCTAGATATATATCCTCTGTCTTTACTATAAAAAACCTACCCGGACACCCGGACACAATATGTAACACTACTAAGAGAGCCGAAGTATTATGGATATGGAAGAACAGGACTGCTATTTACTGCTATTTAGGTTGTTTAAGCACAAAGGATACATAGTGTATAGTATTGTCCCGTTTTCTGCTATTTAGGACTTCTAAGCACAAGGTAGTCTTATATGTATAGTAATAACTAATGTCCCGCTTTCTACTTCTTAGGACTTATTTGGACTTCTAAGCATAAGGTATGTATATGTAATAGATTATATTGTCCCGCAAAAGAACAGGACTGTTATTTGGCTCCTATTTAGGACTCCTAAGCACAAAACACTACCTTACTACTCTAATAGATATTATTGTCCCGTTTTCTTATTTCATAGTCCCTTGTGCTTGTATATAGGTATTATATAGTAATGTAAGTTAATGTCCCCTTGTTTTAAATATAAAATGTGCCTGAAATGTTGATTTTTAAGGCATATAAGGACGGACGGTAGTTTTGTTAAAAATTATAGTAGGCTATACCTATACTATATCAAAATTAATATACTTCAGGCTTTAAAAATACATACATTTATATATAGTAAAACATATCTTATTAATGTAAAAGTATAAAAAAAATGAGGGAGCACAAAAACATTTCTAAGCCTGTATATGACTTATATAGAGTAATCAATATTAGGCTATTTAGGCAGAGCAACGCCGGGTTATTAAAGACTATGGAGGTAGTTAAAATGGAAAATGAATATGAGGACAGGTTCCAAGGCTTATGTCTTGGAAATACCTACGAGGAAGAATATGGAAACGAGGTTGACGATAATGGCTATTGATAAGAAGGCTAATAAGCGGGTTTTCCTGAAGAAAAATTATCACAAGGAATACAAAGAAACAGATGAGCGGGTAGCAAGAAATACAAGAAAGGTAATAGAAGAAGAAATGAAAAAGGATATTAATGAACCCTTAGAATTGCCTTATTTGTGGCAATTATAAAAGCCTTTAGGAATAGAAACATTTATAAAGAAATTCAACTTTATGATAATTATGGTTTTTTATTTTTGATTAAAACCGATAAGTCAAAAAAACATTATGGAGGTAATGAAAATGACTAAAATAGCAAGAAGTAAGGTCTCAATTAAAGACCTAAAAACAAACCAAGTATATGAGGTATTAGCGGACCAAACACCAAGACCTAAAGAAGCAGGACTTGTTGTTACAGCAAAGATAAACCAAATAGGCATTAGCGAACTACAAGCTAAGGGAACAGTAGAACCAACCGTTTCCTCACCAAATTGGAAGAAATTCCTTATGGAAACATTAGGAATAAGTGAAGCAGGAATTGGAACATTGAAAGCAGAAAACTATGAAACCTCAGTTAATGGTGTAGTTGGAGGTATCACACAACCACAAGCACAGCCTGTAGCAGTAGAGGAACCAATGGTAGCAACCATCCCAGCAGATACAACAGAAGACCCAATGGTAGCACAGATACAGGCAATCATAAAAAGTGGAGTAGCCGACACAAAAAAAATACAAGGGGATTTGATTACGAAAGTAGGCCAAGTTAGAGCGGTTCAACTATGGAACGAAGCTGTAAAGGTCGAGAAAAAACCTGAAACAAATCTATTTGAGGGGATAATATAAATTATTCCTTTTTATTTTTTTTCTTTAAAATAGAGATAGATACCCGGTGTCAGAGAGACGGCGGTTAGGTAGAGTTATCTACGGAGGTGGATAAAATGATTTTTAAGGATGCTAATGAAAAAGAGGAATACATAATAAAGAGGAACATTAAAAATGTCCTAGAAGATAAGGCATTAGACCAACCTTTAATTGGACTAGGACCAAAATTCAAAAAAAGAACCTATCAAGCAATAGAAAGAGAGGCACTTGCTAAAGAGGTGCTAAAAAATGGATAGCCACAGGAGATTACAAGAAAAAGACAGAAGGATAAACACATTGAAAGAACAGATAAGAGACCTGAAAAAAGAAATCAAAGAAAAGGACGAAAGAATAGAAGATTTGGAGGATATAGATTATTACCAGGATTGAAAAATAAACTATCTACGAAGGTGGATAAAATGAGTAAAATAAAAGGATTTGATTTGGTAGCAGAAACCGTTAGGGTGTATAATAAGGAACACTTAAAAAGGAAACCTGACAAAATAGAAACATTTATAAAGAAAATCGACTTTATAAGATTATAGTAGTAAAATTGATAAAAAAACAGGATGGTGAAAACAATGAATAAACCTGATGAAATAAAAATAGATACAACGGTTGATGATTTATTAGCCTTGTATTGTCTTGACGAAATAGAGGAAGAGAGAGAAGAAGGGAAAGCACTTGGATTTTATGATGAAAGTGCTGAGGAAGAAGAATGAAAGAGGCAATAATAACAGAAATTAGATATGCCTATGATGAGTGGTTAATGGAAAAGTGCCCAGAAGATATACACTCACGAGAAGACCTAATGGAATTAGTAGAGCAAGGATATATGCTTGACGAATTCCTAAAAGAAATCAAGGAGGAAATCTAAAATGAAAATCGCATTAAAACTTGAAAAAGGGATTTCACTACAAGGAGCACAAGATATTTTAGACGAAATAAAGGATAAAATGTCTTCCGATTATGATGAAATCCTATCATACAAAGTAGAAGAAGAATATGATGACCCTGAAAAATTAAGAAAAGATACTGAATTTAGGAGGAACCAAGTAAAATGAAATTCCAAACAACTGCGGCTGAAAGCATATTTGATATGAAGAAAAGTGCCTTTAATAAGGCTATGGATATAGTAGGCATTACAGAAAGGGAAAAGTTAATTGATACTCCCAAAGAGTTTAATAATGTAAAGCAAGAAGCGGGACGAATTTTAGCAGAACAGATGTTAGGAAGACCCGCACCATTGAAAAAACACCCTGATATGGTTAGGGCTAATATGGCAGTTATGAAAATGGGGAAATCAGAACCAATTCCTATGTATCCAAGAAAAGTAGATACGGATGAAAAAAGATTTATATATCTTTCTGACCTATATAATTCTAATCAGATAAATCAGGAGATTTTTGTTGATTTGGCTGAGGTCTTAGAAGAAGAATTCAGAGGACAGATAATAGACACAATCACCAAGAAGAATGAGGCGCTGATTGACGCCGCATTAGGGGTATTATTCTAAAATGACCGATATAAGATTTTCAGGCGCTGTAATATATTATTATCCCTTCTGTGGAAAGAAATTAGAGGTAGAAGAATGAAATATGAAATAGGAGATAAAGTCAGAATACTACTGAAACACCCCAAGAAAGGCCAATGTAGTGGGTGTGGCGATATATGTCCTTTTTATAATAAAGTAGGAACAATAAAAGAAATTAATTACAATAGAACACCTACTCATGTTTGGGTAACTGAATTACGTGATAGTTATGCGAAAAATAGTGGATGTTCGGGATTCATATTAAAAGATATAGAACCTTATAAGATTACAAATTGGAAGAAGGTGTTTGAAAAATGAACCGAAAAGAAATTAAGTTTATAATAAAGGACATTTTATTCCAGACCTTTATCTTTTTTGGAATATTTACCCTAATATGCTTATGGTTATTATACCTTATAGTAATGGAGGTAATAAGAAAATGAACAGAAAAATAGAAATAGGAGATATGTTTTTAGATACTGACGGTGATTATTGTATGATTTTAAAAAATGAAGGAGATGCAGATTATTTAGTTGGATATGTTGAGCATGCCTCAGCAATAGGAGCATTTAAAGATAAAACAGAAAAAGAATTAATAAGGATTCAATCAGAATATATGAAAGGAGCATTAGAAAAAGGAGATGATGAATGTATAGTAGAATATAATATTAATTACCTTGAAAGAAAAGGTGTCAAATTCATAAAGAACATTAATAAGGTAACAAATTGGAGAGAGGTGTTTCAAAAATGAGTATCTTTAAAAAGAGATTTAAAGTAGGAGATAGAGTAATATATATAGGAGAACTAGGAGTAGGAAATGCCTATTTAAAAAAATGTTCAGGTATAATTAGATGTTTTAATAATACGTGCAAAACCGTTGGTGTTGAATGGGATGAAAATATTGATGGGCATAATCTTGCAAATAGTATATCAGGTAATAAAGGCTGGTATGTTGAAATAGACAAGTTAAAAATAGATAAGGTTACAAATTGGCGAGAGAGGTTTCAAAAATGATAATCGCGGATTGTAAAATAGGAATAATAGTAAAATCAGATAACGGTATTAAATATATAATAGTTAATGTTAAGGAAAAACTTATTGATGTAAGGAATGAGGACGACGGAGAGAATACGCATATTTATGAGGATTGTCGTCCTGATATATTTGTAAAAGTAAGTGACCCAAAACAAATAACTAATTGGAGGAAAGAATTTCAAAAATGAATATCGACCCAGATACTAAGGAAAATCATATATCTCCAAAGGGAATGGAGCATCAAAATAGGAGAGATAGTGGAAAAGGACGTTGGTACGCCTCGTGTAGAATGTCCCATTTTGTAATAGTTGAACATCAAAAACTATTTCCCGAGTTAGCAGATAAGATGAAAAAAGACCCTGCTAATGCTACTAATATTTATTCAGCCTTTTTGGCTATGCTACCGCTTAAACTAAAAGATAAACTAACGGAGGACTTAAAGGTAAATATATTGAAATCCTTTAAACTGATAAAATGAAATACAAAAACGGAGATATAGTAAGAGTAAAGAACGGAGAAGATACCCTTAAAGAATTAAATAATGCCTGTATACTTGTTCACGCAAGGGAATTATTAGGAGAAAGAGTAGAAATAGTAGGATTTATAGATAGAGGAGGTAGGCATAATTCCTATTCTGTAAATCATAAACATACCTCCTGGAGTATACCCGAAAATTGTATTGAACCTGCTGTCATTACTAATTGGAGAGGTGAGTTTGAAAAATGAATTTCAAGAAAGGAGACAAAGTTATAATTAAGAAAGGAGAGAAATCGTTTAATAGATTAAGAGAAGTTGGAATAGGCTCATCAGCAAGTATGCTATTAGGAAAAGAAGTTGAAATAATTGGATACGATACCGACAATGATGGAGAAAAAGGATATGATATAAAATCTGAAAAATTTGGGACTTGGTTTATTCCTATAGATGTTATAATACGTAAAAATCAAAAGGTAACTAATTGGAAAGAACACTTTGGAGGTGACAAAAGTGCTGACTAAATACACTATATCGGGATTAGTGAAACCGAAGGAAGAACAAGAGCAACATTGTTCCGTATGCAGAGACGGGAAGATATTTGAGGGAACAACGAATACAGAATTTAAAGTAGATTGCCTGAGTAACGACGGTAAAGAGTATATTTGTAGTCCTTGCTTAACTAAATATAAAACGCCCAGAATACAAATACCTTTCTTGGTAGATAGTGGAGGACAAACAATAACAGAACAGGATATAATAGATTATGAAACAAAGGATAAATTATTAACTAAGGATAATGCTTTGTTTTTCCTGTTAAAGTTTTGGTATAACAACCAAATGGAGGCAAAAAAAATGAACGCAAAGGAGTTATTAAACAAGAGAGAATTCCTTGAAGAAATGGGAAGTTGTCCAGGACATATGTGGAACAATACACAACCTTTCAAAACATCAGAAGGAAAGTTTGTTATTCAGACCTGCTTAGTTTGTGGGTTGTCTAAAATAAATTACAACGGAAAGAATTATGAGGATAAGTTATCTAACATAGTCAATTACCTATCTGCTAAAGGAATAGAGTTTGAGAATAAAGTAAAAGAAGGTGACTTATTCGCAGAAATAGAAATTGAAAAGGATAAGAAAATTGATGTAGCAAACCTATTTGACGAAACAAACCTATTTGATGATATAAGTTTATTTTAGAGGTGAAAAAATGATACAACCAACCTATATAACAAATTCAAATAAGAGGTGTCTTTATTGTAAAGGACGAGAAGTGATAACTATAACAGGAGACAAGTTAGAAAGTTCCTTAGAAAAGGTAGAGTTAGAAGGAAAATCAGTTTGGAAATGTAAAAACAAGGTAGAATGCAGGCAAAATATAGAGGCAGAAAGCACTACAATTAAATTTGACGAGGATATAAAACATATTACAATAACCAAACACGGAGAAACAATTTTAGAGGTAAAAAAATGAAATTTAAAGTAGGCGAAAAAGTAAAGTTTAAGAAATTAACAAAGGAAGGAAAGGTTCCTATGAGTTATAGAATTGACTTTGATAAGGTTAGTCACGGACAACTAATCGTAGGAAAAGAATATTATACTAAATGGGCTAAAATAATTGATATTATTGAAACAGATTTTTATGCCGTTAAATATAAAGATTACGAGGGAAGCAATGTTTGTTTAGGATTTAATGAAAAAGAAATAGAAAGAATAGGACCTATAACTAATTGGCGAGGTGAGTTTCAAAAATGAAGTTTAAAATAGGTGACTTTGTTAAAGTAAAAGAAACCTCTAAAGAAGGATGTGATAACGGCTTATGTAAGAATTGCTTTGCGGGAATTTTAACAATAAGTAGATTAGAAGGACCAGATAAGGATTATGGCTGTATTAAAGGAGAAATAAAAAATCTAAATGATGATAACGGAGCAGCAACTTGGTGTATGTTTTGGGAGAAAGATTTAGAATATGCTTATCCTAATGAACAAAAAATAACAAATTGGAGGGAACATTTCAAATGAAACAACTAACAGCCGAACAATTATGGGAACTATTTGTTAATAGAGAGGATGTTTATGCTTTACAAATGACTACAGGAGCATACTATTGTCAAAAAAAAGCAATAGTTTTAGAAGATATTAGAGAACACCTTAATGGTAAAAAGACAATAGGTGCTTATGCCCTTGCTTTGGATAATAAAGTAAAGTGGGCTTGTGTAGATTTGGACGGAACAGATATGGTAAAGCTAAAAGTAGAGGCAAATATAATGTATAATAGTTTTAAAGGATTTCCAAGGATGTTAGAAGAAAGTGGAAGAAGAGGTTATCATGTTTGGGTATTCTTTAAGCCTAGAGTAACGGCAGTTTATGCTCAATCCTTAGTTAAAGCTTATTTGAACCGAATTGGACTTAATAAATATGAAATATTTCCTAAGCAAATAGTATTAAACGCAACAAGGAAGTATGGTAATCTTGTAAAGTTGCCCTGTGGGAAACATCAACGCTCAGGTAATTTTTCAAAAATACTTAAAAAGGAGGATATAAAATGGATACCAAAATAGAAGTTGGCGACCTTGTTTATTATATATCAGGTTCAACCAGATTAAAGCATTATTGTAAGGTTACTGAAATAACAGGAAGACGTATTTGGGGAATATGGAGTATAAATAAGGATAAAGCACTAAAACCAGATACGCATAATAGAGGATTTATGCCAGAAGAGGATTGCTATTTAGAAAGTAAGGAAAAAATTACAAATTGGCGTAAGGAGTTTACAAAATGAAATACGAAATAGGAGATAAAGTTAGGGTAAAGAAGAATTGTATATCAAGGTGTGGTATGGAAGATTTCTGTGATAAATGTTTTCCTAATGTTTTAACTATTACAGATATAAAACACTATGAAAAGGATTACGAATGCGAAGGATTTGATAATCATAATGAGAAAAATTGTTGTGGGTTCTATGAAAAAGATTTAGAACCTGATAAGATTAAGAATTGGAGAAAAGAATTTACGGATGGAGGTACACGGAGTAAGTAAAACGAAAGATTTATAAATGAATTTCGTTTATACTACTTTATGGCTAAAAATGGAAAAAGAAAAATATAAACCAAGGGATAAACTTAAAGATAGAAATAAAATCACTATTAATAAAATATATAGTAGGATTTCCAAACGAAATATAGGAAATGCTTTAATACTTGACGGAGAAACATTACAAACAACAAAGAACCTTGTTAAAATAGGTTATAAAAAATCAGATATTTATATTCCAAACCCTTTTTCATTTGAAAAAATAAAAACGAAAAGGAGCATTAATGTATATAATATGTTGTTAGGAGATTTTATAAACAAAGCCAATGAGGAGAATTTGAAATTTACAACAACCTTTTTTGATTATTGTTGTAATATAAACGGAAATGATGAAATTAAACCGTTTGAGGATATTGGTAAATATTTTGAAAACGAACTTGCTAAGGATAATAGTATTTTTGCCTTAACATTTTCATACAGAAAGAATAAAAAGTCCGAGTATCTACACGAGGACTTACTAACAACACAGGCTTATATAGAGGAGATAGCCAATGAGAACGGATATATAGCAAAGTTCTCAACAGGAAGAGTATACAAAGGTATGGTATTCTTACTATATAAGATTAAGAAAATTTAATATTCCTTTTTTATTAGGTGTTTAATCAAAACAAACGTGGAGGTGTTTTCAATATGAAAACCAAAAACAAATTAGCAGATGAAGTATACGGCTGCGATTTTGACGAATTAGAGCCTGGCGAAAAGGCATCAATAACAAGAGCCTACAACAAGCAAACAGGAACTCGTAGAGTAGCAAGCAGAGGAACAGATATAGTAAAAGCCACAATCGGTAGAGTTGCTGACAACGGTTCAAAGACTTGTATCCTTAACAAAGGAGCAACAGTTGAGGACTTAATTGAACAATCAGGACTAACTCTTGACGAAGACAAGGAAACAATAGTAGCAGAGAGCACAGGTAACGAAGTAGAATTAGATGACCTATTAGTTAATGGGGAAACCTATGCTATTTCAGTAGAAATTGAAAGTGCTGAGGAAGAAGAGGAACCAAAAGACGACAAAGAGGAAGACAAAAAAGTTGAGGACTCAACTAATTTGTTTGAGTAAATCTTTTTTCAATTGGAGAGGGTATTTTTTTACCCTTCTTTTTTATTTTCAAAAACAAAAATGGAGGAATCAAAATGAAAATAACATCTGAAACAGGAGATATGGGAACCATAATAGGTGGTTTACTTTATGCCTTTCCAAAATCAGAGTGGAAAGGAGATAATGTCTTAACAATAAAAGAGAAAGGTAAAGAAGTAGGAGACATCAAACTAACTCCTAATACATTAACTACAACAGAGGTAAAACTTGTAAAGAAAGTCAAGGAATTAAAATCATTAATAGAGAATAGGGAAAAGAACAAAATAAAGAAAGAGGACAAAAGTATATTTGAGAATTTCCTTCAGAACGAAAACTCCTTTGGTGGTTTAACTTATAATCCTATACTCTTAAAAGTTATAGAGGATAAGTTTAAAGAATTGAAAATCTCAGGAATAAAAATTAGAGGAAGTTTAGATATAGATAAAACAATAAACAAAGACGGAATCGTTATATCAATAGCTGGTAGCCCAACTGATGATAATAGTGAGGACTTTGATGACGGATATTTTACAAGATTAAAAACCCATTTATTCACAGAATATAAAAGTGAAATGGGTATAACAGATGCAGGTTCTATTAGTCTTGATAGTGTTTATAGGGTAGCACTTTTACAAAAAGAAAAAAGAAATCCTATAAGCATAAAAGGAATGGAAGTAGGACATTATTATCCTGAAAGAAATTTCTTACATTTATATTATAATCCTTTTAAACTAAAGGATGCTGAAATATATGAGGACAAGCCAAACATAATATTACAGGACTTATTTGAAGCAATAAAGGAATGTAAAATTAGAAAGGTTAAAACTTTTGATATGAGTAAAAGGATATTCATTTCGGCATTTATGAATAAGTCAAGGCAAAAACTAAAACAAATATCAAGAGATATTAAATCTCACGAGAGGGATGTAAAAAGTTATGAAAAGACTATAAGAGATAGGATTGAAAAAATTCATAGAAGCCTAACAGAAGAGGAATATATCAAGGCTAATTTGGAAACAAACGGTAAAGGTATATTTGATGAAATAGAAAAGGCAGAGCGACTGCCCTTCGTT
>Ga0075125_10001573_pt1 | contig 11114 bp, 4 predicted proteins | sample AntAceMetag02UKN_FD_69810 | JGI IMG/M metagenome (GOLD analysis project Ga0075125, IMG submission 69810) | Saline lake microbial communities from Ace Lake, Antarctica - Antarctic Ace Lake Metagenome 02UKN | ecosystem: Environmental > Aquatic > Non-marine Saline and Alkaline > Saline | place... | reverse complement strand
AAGAGATAATCTTTATAAAAAATTCTACACAGGTATGAAATTATTTGGAAAATATTTCTTTGGTCTCTGGGATTAGATACACATTGGTAGAGCATCTGCTTGAAGCGCAGTTTATAGTGGTTCGATTCCATTTCTCGGCATAACCATGACAGGGCGTAGCTCAACGGGAGAGTGCTCAGTTTGGATCTGAGAAGTTGAAGGTTCGAATCCTTCCGTCCTGACTTAACCAATTAACTAAAAAAATATGATATTAGTTAAAATATTAGAGAATTTATTGCGACATTCTTAACTAAAAAAATGTCGCAATAAAATATATTTATCAACTAAATGAAAAATTATGGAAAAAGAAGAAAAAAAAGAAGAAGAAAAAATAGAAGTTGGAACCGACTTTTCTCAATACTTAGTAAAGCCACACAAAATAATAAGCAAAAAAGTGACGGAAGAGGATATAGAAAGACTAATAGAAGATGCTCATACCATGTACAATATATGTAATAGTAAGGTTGGTATCTATAAGGGGTTTCTTGCCATAGCACATCCACAAATTACAGACGAAAAGCCATTAAGATTTTTTGTAACAAGAGAGAAAGAAATAATAGTTAACCCAGAGATAACACGCCATACAGAAACTACAATTGATAGTGAAGAGGGCTGTGCAACGTTTCCAAATAAGATACCTGTCATAGTACAAAGACACAATAAATGCGAAGTAAGATATCAAACGCTAACAAATGACAGTAAATTAAGCGAATTTAAAGAAGAAAGTTTAAGTAGTTTAAGGTCTAAGATGTTTCAGCATGAGATCGATCACTTAGATGCTACCTATATATTTAAAGTCGAATAAGATAATAAAAAATAATAAAAAATATCTATGGAAAATCAAAACGAAATTTATTTAGAAGAGTACAGGACATTTATCTCTAGCTACAAGAGAGGAGATACGTCTGGGGAACAAATAGGAGAGGTAATCAGCAGAATGGCACAATATTTTGCTGAGAAGAATATGGTATTGGGCGTTAGGACAGAACAATTAAACAGAGTTGCTGCAGAAAAAGTACAAGAAACTGATGAGAATACAGGAAAACCTATTAGTGTAGCTAAGGCATCACTAATCATACAGGCAACAGAAGAAGCAAGAAATGTTAGAAAGATTAAGATTCATATCGAAAATATTGAACAGTTTATAAATGCATTGAAATATTTACAAAAAGGCATATTGAATGAATACGCACACATGGGATAATAATTAATAATTAATTCTAATATATATGGAAGAAAAAACATGTCCAACATGTGGTACGAAATTTCTACCAAGAACATATCGACATATACATTGTTGTCGTAACTGTTTTAAGAAGGCTTATCGTAAAAAAATGAAAGAAGAGCATAATCCCAATTTTGTGTGCCCTTCATGTGGTAAAAAAACAGAGTTGAAATTTTCACCTATTATAAATTTTAAAAAATGGCAAAAATTTAAATGCTCATGTGGATATACTCCATGTGGCCCTAGTCCAGAAAAAGAAGAAGATGTTATGGAAAAAATAAGGAGACTATTTGAATAGTCTCTTTATTTTAAATACTTTTATGTTTCTTTATAGTTCAGTATTGTCTATTTCTGCTTCTATTTCTAGTTTTGTGTTATCGCTAATGTCATTTCCCTTATTTATTTCTGTCATTTTGTCAAGCAATGGCTTATTTTTACTTAGGTCATTAGACCCCCGCTTATCTGTTGAGTGCGTACCATAATATTTATTTAAGGCATTATAGTAATTTTTAGCTACAACATGATTCATTTCTATGGCCTCTAATGGTCTAAGTATTCCTTGTTGTCCTACAATCTTACCATCTTTATTTATAATAAATCCTTTATTTGATATATTTCTGTTATAGAATGACATATCTTGTGCAATGTTTGCCTCTGGAGAAACAAATATATAAAAAGTTAATACTTCCATTTCTTTATCACTTAATCTATATTTATTGTCATCGAACCATTCAACTAAATCGTTTCTTGCCTCTCTCCTTGTTGTAATATCGCTCTTTCCTTTCTTAGATGTATATACTTCATTTGCTTTTATTATCTTATTCTGAAACTCTTTAATTATTTTCTCATTTATATCCTTGTTCTCTGGCACATCTAATATTTTAATTCCCAACTCTTTAGAGGTTGGCTTTTTTATTTTAGGAATTTCAAATCTATCAGCATAATCTGTTAATACCTTTTTCACAGCAAATTGATCTGCCATAAACTGAAACTGATCTGGCTTCTTTATACCTTTCATAAATGTAGGCATATCTTTGTAGAGTTGCATTTGATTAAACAAATAACCACTATTACCTCCACTATTATCTATTAAATCGGTAAGTTTATTAACTTTTGAGAAATTATTACGTAGTTCATTATAACTCTCTGGAGGAACAGTTGGGTCAACAGTATTAAATACTAATTGAAAGTCATTATCTACAGCTTTTATCATTTTTAATGCTGATTTATCGTCTGTCTTAAATATTCGTTTTAACAAATAGTTTCTTGCAGTTTCACCTTTAAGCCTATCGTGAGATGCATGAGATTTTGGTGCTTGTATTGCTTCCTGTCTTACTGTTTTGATCAAGAAACGTTCCTCATCACCAAAATTAGGCTTAATTGTATGTGGCTTGAATTCTTTGCCAACTTTAGTTGTAGTTGTTATTACAGATGTTGGATATTTTGAACTACCTAAGAATGCCTCATATGTCTTATAACCATTATTGTTAGAAGAAACTTTAATGTTCATCTTTGCGTCTACTAACATTTGTATTGTTCTCTTCGTTGTAGCTGCTCCACTCATATTGATTCCACCCTCTAAAAATATACTACCTTCTCTTCTTAGTCCTTTTACTGTAATATAATCCTTTTTTGCTTTTGGCAAAGGATCCATCATTCTTATTTCTCCCAAAGAATTCTTTTTAAATATATCAACTATTTTATTTGGAATTCCTTTTTCTCCGCCAGCCTGTATTGCTGTATTTCCATCTCCGTCCCAATCACCTAGTTCATTTTTAGCAACAGTTGCCGCACAAACAATTATTTGTTCTTCTCCAAGATAAAAAATCCCATAATTTTCTGCTATTAATACTTTATTCTTTGTAATAGATTGATCATCGAGTGTTGGATTTCTTTTTACAACAATCTTGCTTCCTTTGTCAAAATTCTTCTCATAAGCCTTTCTACTCTTCATTATCTCTCCTTCTTTCAAAAATGGACTTTCTCCTGGTCTTAATGCATGTATTCCCTTTCCTCCAGCTTTAACTCCCCAATCTTCTTCTAATTTAAATACCATCCTATTAAGGGTTCTTTGTCCAGAAAATATTGATTTAACTATTTTGCTTATTGTTGTATCCAACCTAGGACCAACTACATCTATACTAGCTCCATTATTAATTTGTTGAACAACAATGTCTGGCAGAGACTCGTCTCTAATTCCCCACTCTTTAAGTAAGTCTGTAATTTCTTTTCCCTTGGCTCCTTTAAGTTTATTCATAAATTCAATAAATTTATTAGACACTGGTTTATTGAAATCAGTCCACGACTTAATACCTTCTTTCCCTCCGTCATTATATCCTAATAAATTTATATCTGTAGAACTAAAAGATCCTCTCTTTTTGGGTGGATTTTTATATTTAACGCTTAAAGACTCTGATGGAATTATTGTTGAATTGTATCCATCTTTATTCATTATTATATATTCTTTCCCAATCTTGAGATTATTCGTTGTTTGTATTATATCATATTTTGTTAATTTTCTTCCAATTTTATTCTCTATTTCTTTTTGTGGTCCTTTCTCTAATGTACTTAAATAACCCTTAGAACTAATTTTAAATTTTTCAATCTTACCATCCTCGCCTATTTGTGAAATATCAGCATTTATATATGGCTTAACTCCCTTTGCGTTAAAAGTAAATCCAGAATTATCAGAAATATTATCTTGCATTTCTGAAACTGCAAAAAGACCACCATCTTTTATTTCAAAGTTTTTTAAAGCATTTTGCGCTGCTATACTACCGCTTATGTTTTTCATATTAAGTATTCCAGTTGCTTGTAGGGTGTCTTTTTTTGTGATAGGAAATGTTATTAAATTAATTTTTTTTCCTTGTATAGGAACGAAATTACGATTATTAAGTCCTTTACCTCTCGTTACATAATCATTGTTTGAGATATTTTTTTTGAGATTTGCCTCGTCAAACAAAACAACTCTTAATACTTTGTCCATATCACTAAGCAGATTCTTATTTTCACCTTCGTTAAGATATTTGCCAATATTAGTATTAAATTTTTTAATAGCATTTTTTTTATATTTATCTGGAAGTTCAAATCCCGTTGTATTATTTAATTCACTTCCAGTAGTACCAGTTGGTATTATTCCATTTTTTTCCATAATATCCCATGCTTCTTTTTGCTTTTTTAACTCATCATATGACTCTGTAAATTTTGATTCTCCTTCTGCCAGAGAAATAACTTTTCCACCAATAGATTTCATTGCATTATCTATTGGTCCAGGATATTGATGAGACTGCTCTTTAACTATCATGTTGCCATTTTTTACTACAGCAGAATATACAGGATCTTGTGATGCCATATTATTAAAGAAATGCTTCAATTGCTGACTTTCTGTCTTAGTTATTGTATGTTTAATCCCTGACTCTGATAATTTTTTCTCATATCTATTTTTGAAGCCTTTAAATCCTTTGGCTAAATTACCATCATTCTCTTTTAAAATTGCCTTAGCTGCAGATCTTAATTTTTTTGTTTTTGTCATAGCTATAAGCTCTTTTGGTTTTTTTGTTTTTATCTCAACCTTACTAAAGCTTTCTATTGGAACTGAAATTCTTTCTAATGATTCCATTACCTCTCCAACCTCTGTTGGATTAAAAGGTTTAACATCAATTTTAGTGCCACTTGGAATTAATGGCAAGTTGCCCATTTCAAATCTTTCTTCTACTGTCAAATTACTATAAAAACTACCATTACCAAACATAAGCTCATATGTTGAATCTCCAAAAACATTCAGCACATCGTTTGCCTTTAATCCTTGCATTAATTCAAAGATATCTCTAACTATATATTTTTCTGCATTGCTAATAACTTTTGTAGCACCTTCTACACTTATATCATATCCCAACCTACGAAAGTCTGTATAAAGTCCTTTTACATCACCATTCAACATTTGTGTTTCAATGTTGCCTATAAATGAACTAAGGAATACTCCTATAGGAGCCGTTGATTCTCTTCCTTTTATGAATTCACTATTTATAACTTCACTAGCTAATTTTTGTGGTTTGGTTTTTAGTCCAATATCTTCAGACGTATCTGAATATTGTATAGCTTTTCCAATTTTTTCACTTGTTTTTTTAGTTTCAAGCTTTTCGTCATATTTAATGCTTTGATTAAATTTCTTAGCCAAAATATTTCCAATTGGACCAAATTTTATATTTATATACGGCTCTCTTTTGTCTGATGTTACTACCTTTTTTGTTAATCCAACCTTATCAATTATTGCTAAATTATAAAGTTCTCCTCTCTTTTCCATATTGATAGCAATTGTATTTTTATTAAATTTTTCATCAAATTCAGGAAGATCATAACTTCTAAGAATTTTATTAATAGCATATTCACCATCACCTCCAATTCTTTCTCTCGTTGGGAGCGATCCAAGATATACTTCTGATTCATTATCCTTTATGAGAAAAGCAGTAACAATTTTATCTGGATGTAAGTCTCTTCTTCCTATAGGAAGTTGTTCATTCTTTTCTATCATCTTATCTGTAATATTTTTATCTTCATATCTATACAATGCTATCAAATCACCTTCTTTTATTTCACCATCCTCATATAGTCTTTTTAGGTTATTTGCTCTATCTGTGTCTATACCACTTGAAGTACCAGTAATTCTCATAAGTCCAGTTTCTCTGGTTGGATAAAGACTTTCCTTTTCAATTTCTTCTGGTGTTAATATAATATCTCCTACTGACCCAATTACTTCACTAATTTCTTTTGAAATTGTTGGTAATATTGTTTCTTTTGGCACTTCTGTCTTTTCAATTTTTGTCTCTATTTGTTCTGGTAATGGAATTACTTTAGGTTCTTGTTCTTCTGTAGTGCCAGGCAATGTAATTGCTTTAGGCTTTAACTCTTCTGTTGAACTAAGTGATTTTATTTTTTCTAGCTTATCTTGTGTTACTGGCAATGTTGTTTCTTTTTGCACTTCTGGTTGAAATAATCCATCAGTAGTTAATGGCGTGAATGGTGGTTTAGTAATTGGAGATGTCGTTGAAATTGGAGATGTAGTTGAAAATGGTCTAATTATTCTTAAAAAATCTGACATAGACTTCTTTGGTGGTACATAAGTTTTGGTTAAGGCAGTACTTCTAGTCGCTGCTTTGGACGCAGAAAGAAGCTTCTTGGCATTCTTGCCAACAATATTCATATATTTTGGATTACCATCTAACTCAGCTTCGGTCATTCCCATTAATCTTTTCCATATAGAATATGTATCTTTTAAATCTTCTAATAATTTTTTTTGTACTCCAAGACCACCCTTATATAATTGTTTGCCAGTAACAATTAATTTAGCGTATTCTTTAACCACTTCAGACACTGCTCGTTCAGATGTAATTTGACCACCTTTTAATAATCTTTCATATTTAGGCATAATAATATTTTTCATTATATTATTATTTTCTCTTTCAATTACAGCTCTATTTGTAGAATATTTTAAAACAATTCCATCTTTTCCTTTTGGTGCATCCGAAAATTGAGATCTATGCTGTAATGATTTAGATGTAGCCAACTTATTTACTCTTTTTTTCCATCCAATTTTACTAACACCAGAAAGTCCAACCATAAGTGCTGTATTAAATGCAGCCTCAGCTGGAGTTGCCCCCTCTAATGCAGATAAAGTATATACACCAGCAGCAAGTCCAGCAAATTGTCTCATTGACGGAACTGGTCCTGGAATAGCTAACGTTCCTCCCCACGCAACATCCTTCATAAATTCTGTAACTCTATTCTTAAAATTATCTTCTTCAAATTTAGATAACTGACCACGTAATGTAAAAAGACCAGCATTACGCAACGCTCTTGTTCCTGTTAAACGTGAAACTTTTATGCCAGATTTACTAATAATTTTACTAGCCATTTCGAAAAGTTCTTTTGTAGAAGCTATTGTCGTTGTTACAGCTTTTTTGCCTTTCAATCCTTTTGCAATCTTTTCAGGTAAAATTAATCCAAGCTTCTTTTCAGCAGTAATCCATTTTGAAAATGGTTTTATTGCTTTTGAAATTGGTTTTATTGCTTTAGATGCAAATTTAGATTTCTTAGCAACTGCTCCTATACGTCCCCATACCCTAGCTAATGGTGCCCATTTTGCAGCAACAGCAACTCCCTTTAAAATACCTCCAAGCGCAATAAAACTAGCGATGCTTCCAACAACATCCCCAGCTCCTTTAGCTATATTTGCTACTAATTGTTCATTATCTCCTTCGTATTCAAATTTCTTTGGAGGAACCCATCCTAGAGTTAATCCAGAAACTAATCCTTGTCCAAATTGTCCTGGAGCACTTTTTCTAAATTCTGTCCACCAATCATCTGTTGTTACTCTTTGAACTTTATCAGGATTTTTCCATTCATCTGCTTTGATTTGAGCAATTTCAAGTGGAATGCGCCCCTTATCATCTAATTCAATGCCTTTGATATTCTTATCTTTCCAATCTAATGCCATTTTTCTGGCACCTGCTAAATTAAGTTTTTTGCTATAATATAATTCTTGGGCAACTGCCCCTACCTTAGTCTTAATGTCATGAGAATAAATAGTCAATCTTTGTTTATTAATCGATCTATCGGTACCACCCAATACTAACGGAACGATATGATCAACTTGCCAAAGACCTCCTGGAAGCCCTTCGCGTATGTTCACATTATCCTTTAAAAGACTTTCTCTATCAACCAAAGAAAGGGCATCCCATTCAGGACGTTGGGTTTTTATTAGTGCTTCTGGTCTTTCTTCATCATATGCATATTGTCCTCCTTCTTTCACATTAAAAAACTTCGTGGTGGGAGATGATTCTTCCCACCACGGTGTTTCGTGAGAGACGTCACCTTGCATGAATTCATATCCCTCGGGGACGTCGCTAGTAGGAGAAAATGCATTGACCTCTTTACGAAGATCAGGGTATTTTTCCATTAAATTTGGCATATTTTTATTAATATGTTAATATCTTTGCAATATCAATTGATACTTGATTTGCTAAATTATTATTATCATAATTATTATATTTTGCTGATATATTTTCAGGCGTAAGTGGAACCTCTTCATCAACAGATTCTGCTATATTAATGCTATATACATCGTATAAAGCATTGGCAACATCTTCTAACTCGTCGTATCTTTGAATAAAGTTGTCTTTTCCTTTATTATATTTTTTTGTACTAGATAGGTATTTAATTGAGTCTCTTAAGTCATCTATTTTGTCTGACAAGAATGTTTTGACACCTTCTCTAACACCATTATTTAGTTTATTGGTTATTGTTTCATATTCATTATAATATTTACGTAATTCAATTTCATCTGCTTCACTTAATCCTTCTCCTTCCTTTTTTTGTGAGTCTTCAATCAACTTATTTATTCTAGAAAGAGACATATCTCTTTCGTCCTTAAACTCACCCAATTCATCAACAAATGTTCCTGTTTCACTATTTTTCTTAATATTATCACCCATCATTATAGAAAAATAATCAAATGCACTGTCAGAATTTAGTCCAGCTCTTCCAGCAACTAATTTAAAGTCCCATGGACTATGATTACTAAATACAAATGTTTGATCATATGATGGTCCTTCCATATTTCCAAGGATTTCTTTATAAGGATCCCAATTAGTAACCTTAGTAATATCTGGATTATTGATGTCATTTACAATTTCTTGTCCTCTTAAAATATTCATTGCTTTAGTTCCTTCTGCTGCCCATCTTTTCCATTCATGCTCATCTGATTCTCTTGATAATTGAGTTCTGTTAGCAATATTGTCATACATGCCATCTATCGTATCATTAAGCATGTCATAAGTTTCCTTCTCTACGGCTTTCTCTTGTTCAAATACATTATTAAACTTTGCATATGTAGAGTCATAATCACTTTGAGCTCTTTTTACAGCAGCATCATGATAATCTATAGAACTACTAATCATATCTGTATATCGTTGATTTTGTCTACCCTTTAATATAGTTAAATAATTTATATAATTCTCCATTCTTTTTGCTACATATGGATTTGATGTATCCATATATGCTATTCTGGTTTGAGCTTCATCAAGAAGTTTATCTATATCACCAAGATATTGATCTTTTCCTCTAACATAACTTTCTAAATCTTTTTGAATAGTCAATCCCTGACTCTCTAAATCTTTAATTTTTTGTGCCTTAGCCTCTAAATCAAAGCCTTTCTTTAATTCTCTTTCTAAGTCATTAAATTGTTGAGAAAGTAATGGATTATTAGAAAAACCTTCAGCTACACTTTCTGGCAAACCAAGACGCTCTGCAATCCACTTAGGATTACTCTGTAAAATATATCTAAATTCTCCCTTAGATATAGCCTTATTCTCTGCGGCTGCTTCTAAACTTCCAAAACTATCAACTTTAGCTAATAGACTAGTATATGGATTCATATAATCAGCTACTGAAGGATTTGATAATACTTGATCAATATATTCTCCAGTATTAAGACCAGCAACTTCAGTAAAATTTGTTGGGTCTTGTACCTTTTTACTAACAGATGGTCCACCAGCAAGAGCCTCTTCTCTAGTCCACCCTTGTTGATCTGCCCATTTATCAAAATCTTTTGGATATTGATTTGAAAATTCTTGTAAATCAGTATGAACACCAGTCTCTGGATCAACCTTATTTATGTCAACCCATTCTGGTAATTGTACTGTTTCTTTTTCTGCTTTTAGCTTTTCGTCATAAAGATAATGTCCTTTTTTAGCAAACTCTGCTGGAAAATCTTTTCCATGAAGTGGTTCTAATCCACCCGTTTTCCATAAACCTACCCAGTCATAATTATCATTATATGGATTTACATTTAATCCGTATTTTGTAGACATTTTCTTAAAATCTTCCTCAAACGCTTTTTTCTCTTTTGGTGTAAGTAATGTTTTTGGGTCTGGCTTTTCTTTATCTGGGTCATAGCCGAGTCTTTCTGTTATTACTTGTCTTTGTTGCTCTTTATAAGCTCCTTCTTGTTGTTTTAATTTTTCTTTTCCTCCCGCTAATTCTTTTTCTGAATACATATATGAAGGAAATTTTGGAGATGGATAATCTTTATCAGCTATGAATTGTTTTGCAACCTCTCCAACTCTTTCTGTCCCACGTAATAATTTATGAAATGGAGTGCCAGCAAACCAATCAGCAAGCTTAGGCAGAAATGTGCCAGCATCCCATGCAGCTTTTCCAATCCATTGTCCAATTCTTGGAGCAATAGAACCTATTGCAGGTGCAGAGATAGGAAAATTTGGTTCTTCAAACATAAAATTCTCTAAAAAACCTCTAGTATCTCCTGCTGCTTGTGACAATCCTTCATAAAGTGCTTGCGCTGCAGAAACGGATGGTTGTCCTGCACTTGACATAGAGCTTGAAGGCATATTAAATCCTGGAGCCTGAGATAATGGTTGTGATCCCATTTGTTCTAATTGTCCTGATGGTAATATTCTTTGTTGCAAAGGCGCTTTAAACCCTGGAGCTTGAGATAATGTAGGAATAAGATCATCAATACTTTTCGCAAAATTTGAAGGCATGTTAAACCCTGGAGCCTGTGATAATGACTGTGATTCCGCGATAGGAGGTTGAGGAACTGCTGGAGCTTGTGGATAAGCAGTAGACATCTGAGGAGCTTGTGGATAAGCAGTAGACATCTGAGGAGCTTGTGGATAAGCAGTAGACATCTGAGAAGTATCTTGTTGAGGATTATATATGGACGACTGGTCGTTGTAATAAGACGACACACCACCAAAAGGACCACCTTGTCCATCTGCTATATAATTAAAATTACTATTAGCTTGATTTAAAGATTTTAAAATGGCCTTAGCCC
>Ga0075125_10001572_pt1 | contig 11116 bp, 12 predicted proteins | sample AntAceMetag02UKN_FD_69810 | JGI IMG/M metagenome (GOLD analysis project Ga0075125, IMG submission 69810) | Saline lake microbial communities from Ace Lake, Antarctica - Antarctic Ace Lake Metagenome 02UKN | ecosystem: Environmental > Aquatic > Non-marine Saline and Alkaline > Saline | place... | reverse complement strand
GTTGCGTCATTATCATTATAGGTATCAAGAGTTGCTTTATAATGTGCTCCTACCATAGCTACTGTTGGAGTACCTGTTGCTGTTGCGTTATCTACCTTTACAGCTTGTCTTGCATCTGTTGTACCATCTTTAATCTCTACAGCACCAATTTCTATATCTGAATCTATGGCACATTTTAAATGTCCGTTTACGTCTGTTTGTAAAACCGTAGCGTCTCCGTCTGCATAAGTAGTAGCAGCGTTTCTATATTCACCGCCTACTGGAACAAATGGAGGAGTTGCTGCCATCGCTGAATCATCAACTGCAACTGCTGTCCCTCCTACTTTTGTAATATCAACCTCTGGCGAAGCAGAAGTAGTTGCTAATGCACTCCATACGCTATATGTAATTGTTTCACTAGCTGTATTATCAGCTTTTACACCGATAATTCTACCTCTCATATAGTCAACAAAGTATTGACCATCATCAAGTCCTTCTGCATATACTAGCGGATTCTCCCAGTTCTTTGAATATTCTCTTGGACAAGGTACTTCTTCTGTAAGAGTAGTACCAGTTGTATAAGCTACTGGAGTATTATATCTAAAAATCTCAATCTTTTCGATTGAAGTATTATCAAAACTAGCCAGAGTACCTACCCAGTTTTGGGTTTCTGTTAATCTGTTGTTTGCTATAGTAAAGGTATAAGAATCTGTAGCATCTACTACACCAAAAATCCAACCATATAAAGTTGCACCATCGGTATCTGTAGCCTTTAATATAAATCTTTTAACCGTAGTAGTTAAAGATTCAAATAGTTCCTCTAAATCTTTGTTTGGGTCGTAAACAACTACATCGGCAGAGCCGTTTGTTTCTGTTAAACTTAGAACCCAGTTTTTTTCACCTTTCGTCTGTGCGAAAGTATCAATATAGGCTGTATAAACCCTATTTTGTTCGTTGCCCCAGTAAGAAGCGACTTGGTCTCCTTCCATAGAGACTATCGGCTTAATAGTGGTAGCGTTAATTGTTACTGCCCCAGCAGCAGCTTTACCATTGTAGGTAATAGTTTCTGACTTACTGACAAGAGCTTGACCTTCGACTGTGTCGACTGGTAAAGGTTGTCTAGGGTCAATAGTGTCTCCTTGAGAAGACCTTAGTCTGTATCCATTCATGAAGTGTTTGGATTAAATAATAAAACGTGTTCCGTTTTATACTTCTAAAGAATCCTTTAGAATTTTGTAATTTTCTCTATCTTCGCCTTTTAGGTTTTTAAACCCAATATCCTGATAAGCAGCAAAATCTTCCTCCATAGAGTTGATTATCTCTTCTTCTGATAATTCCTCAGAACCTTCTTCACTAATGCCTACATCAGAATCCTCTGAGGCTTCTTGTACTGGCTTCTCAGACGTTTCTACGTCTTTAGGCTCATCTAGTACCTCAGAGTCATTTTCAACGTCTCTAAGAGCCTGTAATTGCTTTTCTTCTTCTTTAGGGTCTACTGGGATGTCTTTCAACTTCCCATCTCTGTAAGCCCTCATTTGTTCAGCCGTAAGGTGGCGATTTCCCACTTTCCAAAATTGCATATTATAAATTGTTAAGAATTGTAAGTATTGCACCTGAGTTGAAAGTATCATAAGTTTCAGCTACAAGTTTTTTAAGAATTGACATTTCTTCATCAACTAGCTCAACTGTTTCATTGTTATCTAGTTTTAAGAATAGATTATATCTATCCAAAATAGATGTCTCTTCTTTGTCCATGTTTTCTTTCAAACATGCGTGAATCAATAATGCTCCTAATGTAACATTAGTGTCTACCATTCGAGTTTCTTCGTGCATTTCTCCGTTCTCTCCAGCAACCATTTCCTTTGTAGGAATTTTAGATATTTGGATAGAGCCATTACGATTTAAAAGCTCTTGGGTAAGGTTTATTGTGTTCATATTTTATTTGGGTTAAAAAATAATAAACAAATCTTTGCCCAGAGAGGGCAAAGTCTATTTACTATGCTCTAGAAACTATGTAATGAATCACATAATCGTCAGCAGCAGCAACTGTTTGTTCTGGTCTAAAGCAAGAACGTGCAACGACTACGGAAGTAGCGTCTATGTTCTGTGTTTTAGTAGTACCATCGTCAATCCAGTTTGCAGATTTGACATCAGTTAAAGCTATAATTTGGTCAGGGATACCAAAGCTCGCAACATCAGCAGTAATACTTAGCCCTACTGATAAGGTATCACTAGCAGCCTCGTTAGCAACTCCTGTTATGGTAACAGCAGTAATTGTTGCAAAAATTTGAGTACCATTAGTTGTAGTGGCAGCATCATAATCTACGACAATGCTTTCTGTAACAACAGCACCGAATTGGTCAGTACCAGTTATGTTGGCAGTAGCCTCAAGGGTATCGCTTGCATTATCAACTAATGTAACTACAAGATTACGAGGGTAATCTAATGTAGTCCTTACTAAAGTAGGAACTGCAACATCACCACCAGAAATATCTTCTACGTTGATTATTGCAGTTGCACTTACGGATGGTTTCATAATAACTACTGATTTCATTCCTCCAGTAGCATCTGTTACTTCACCAGCTTGTGTAATAACTTGTTTAAGGTTATCTCCGTTTTTGTCAGATACCCAGAATCCATCACCAGTAGCAACAAATTCGTATCCATGTTTATTAAGTAATCTATTTTCCATTTTAATATTTGGTTAATTAATTGGGGGCGGAACTTTCATCCGCCCTGTCGCATTTAAGGCTGCTCAACACCTTCTACGCTCAAGTAGTACCGTCTGAACCATAAATCATATAAGGCATATTTATAATACCCTGTTTACGGAAGTCGGTTACGTTGCTTAAAATAGACTGATTGTTCTGTACAATCGGTTCGTTCATCATTGGATATTGTCCAATACCTACAGCCAAAGCTGTTTCCTCAGAACTGTCTAACATAAACCAATAGGCTTTGTTAGTAGTTGTGATGAAAGGTGTAGCTACAATAGTCATAGAACCTTCGTAAAGGTTAATGTCTCCTATAGCAGTTGGAGCAATATGTTCTGCGAACAATCTTCGAGCCTCACGTTCAGCAGCAGAACCTTTCTTTACTACGATAGTATCGAAGTTTAAAGGAGTTTCTATACCTGCTGGGTCTGTGAATGCACCTGCGTATTCAAAGGCTGTGTCTACAGAGTCAGTATCTAAAGCAGTTGTTACAGCGTTAGAGAAAGTTGTTCCACTTGCCCATGAGTGAGTACCGCAAAGTTCTACAGCATCAGGAGCAAGATAATCAGAAGTTGAATCGAAAGCTTCATTCAACATTAGGAATGCATCTGTAAGAAGTTTCTTAACAGTAGCTTTCATAATTTTGTTTCTCTGACGTTTTAGGAAAGCATCTACTTTCCAAGTGGTGTCTTTACCTTCACGTTTGTATACGCTTTCAGGTAACATTAACGCTGCACCGTAGCGTTTCTCTGTGATAGTTACTGAGTAACCATCCTCAAGAGTTAGAACTGGAGGAGCTTGTAGCTCAGCTAGTTCTATTACCCCACTCATACTTTCTGTAGAAGTGAAGATTTCTGAAATTTCAGAAGTTCTATAGAAGTTAATAACACGGTTGTCCATGTATTGTTCTAAGTTGTTTTTTACCCCGTTATCAAAGGATTTCTTAATCCCTTTAACACGCTGGTAAGCAGCATCTGTACTAATCATAATTTTATTATGTTAATTGAATTAAAATATTGGTTTGTTAATGCGTACTGATACGTCATCAGTAGAACCAACAACACCAGCGTTCTCAGATATATCGATTGTAAGTACATCTGTAGAAGATGCGTCTAGGTCGATTAACTGTGTAGTGTCTTCGATGTCATATTCGCCACCTTTATAGGTAACTGCGAATACTGCATCTAATGTTCCTTTTAAAGTAAAGTCGTTTCCAACAGTTACTTCACAGACTACTTCGCCATCTGCACTACCTTTTTCGCAATATGCGATGGCAGCAGAAGCAGCGACAGCCTTAATTATAAGACCATTGTCGATTGCAACTAAATCCCCAGCAGCAATAACTGTTGCTGTACCGATAGTACATCTAGCTGTTCTTACTTGTTCTTGATTTACAAGAGTGTATCTCATGTCATGTATTGATTATTAAAATAAAGGTTTGTTCACTCGTACTCTGACGTTTGAAACTGAGGTTGCAGTTCCAGCATTTTCTGAGATGTCAACCTTAAGTACACCTGTAGAAGATGAGCCAACGTCAATTAATTGAGCAGCGGTTAAATCTACTTCTGTTCCTTTCTGAGTAACTGCGAAAGCAGCATCGGCAGTTCCTTCAAGTACGAAGTCAGTACCAACTGTTAATTCACAAACTGTTTCACCAGTAGCAGAGCCTTTCGGACACCACGCAATAGCAGCAGTAGTATCTACAGCATCTACAGCTAATCCTGTAGTTATGCCAGCAAAATCACCGACAGGAATAACAGTAGCCGTATCAATAGCACATAAAACCAAACGGACTTGTTCTCCGTTTACTAATTTAAAAGCCATATTATTTGGTTTTTAGGAAATATTATATGTTCCTTATTTTGCTGAGAAACCCTTTGGCATATCAGCACTAAACGAATCTTCAAGTTTCTCGAAGTCTGTCTTCTCTGATTTATTGGCAGATTTACCGCCTGACATCTTTGAAGTCTTACGTTTAGTTTGTCTCTGTGCATTTAAGTCATTCGCCATAGATGGCTTGATTTTCTTCAATGCTAGTACTAGGGATTCGTTATAATCCTCAGTTACTTCCGCATCAAAATACTTATCAGCTTGCTCTATGACATCTTCCTTAATGTCAGAAAACTCGATTGTTGTTAATCCCAAATCTTTTCTAAGGCTTTCAACATGACTGGCTCGGTCTCGTTTTTCCAAGCGTTCATCAAGTCTGGCATCAATATCATCTTCTGATATTTGTTTATTGGGAACTTTTACATCTTTGAACTTTTTAGGGAACTCCTTTTTTAGTCTAGCTAAAAGTTTGGGGTCTTCCTCGGCTAGTTCAGCCAATGAATCTTCGTCTCCAACATACATATCCGCTAGGCGGTTAAGTGTGTCTTTGGCAGAAGTATACTTATCAAGAGGGATAGTAGGAATTTCCTCCTCTTCCTCTTCGGGTTCTTCGTCTTCATTGGACTCTTCACCCTTTTCGGACTCTTTGTCCTCGATTTCTTCCGCTGACTCTTCCTCAGAAAAGTCTTCGGCTTCTTCGTGTGCTTGAGCATTTTCAAGCTCCTCCGCAGAGGCTTTTTCTTCACTCATATTATTGTGTGTTATTAAATATATGTGAACTAATTAGCTCAACAGAGACTATGAAACGGAACACAAATTCCATAGCCTCAGTTGAACCAACTACTTAGTTGGCAATGTCGTTATTTTAAACGACTACATGTTTTTAATTGTAATACTAAGTCATCGTATACCCTTACAGCTAATGCCCATTGAGCCAGTTTAACTGGACTTTCTTCTGGGAAATGTACTATCTTATCACAATTCTCGTCTGCCTTTGCTTTAAAAGATTTCTTTAGGATTTTTACTACTATATGGTCGTGGAACTTTCCTAAAGTCTGTTGTTCCTCTTGAGTTAAAGAATCTATATCGAATACATATTCTCTAACACTTCTCTTTTCTAGTTCTTTTGTTTGTAGATTAACTACTTGGGATAATCTGTCTATCTCTAATTTTTTTTCACTTACTAATTCATCTAGTCTATTGATGTCAAAATCTCTTGATACAAGTCTTTCAACATAATATTTTTTAATATCCTTATGCAGCCATGTTTTGAATGATTCTATTGGGTTCATGTTCCTTTGGGGTTATTCTGTTGCTGCTTGGGTTTTCTTACCGATTTTTGCTGCCTCAGATTTTACTTTGCTTGATAAAGATGTTGGAGCTTCTGTATTGCCTCCTATCGGTTTTAATGTATTTCCCGACTCTCGATTAGCTTCTGCTTCTTGTTTAGCTTCCTGCTCTTGCCCTTTCATCTGTCTTTCTTTAAAGTATGGGTCTGCGAAGTTTGTAGCATGTAGGGCTATTCTTTCTTGACAAAGCTTCCTTACTGCTGGGCTTGATTTCTTGTATTCTGGTAATTTCATCATCTCTCCAAAGATATATATGTATGCCTCTGGGTTGTAGTTCTTTGGTGGGATAGGGTTGAAGTCAATAGTCTCTGACATTAATATCGCCTTAAATTCTTTTCTTGCTGGATGCTGGTCATCTGCTATGTCTATTAATTGGTCATTCATAAGGTCTGATTGCTTGAATCCTGAATACTTAATACTTCCTTTTACTAATTTAGAAGGGTCTACTACTTGTTCTGCACTAGGAATCCTTGCTATGTCATCAAGTAGCTTAGTCCACTTGTTTTGTTTAACTGTGTCCACACCACTAGCGATAGTTGAGCTTTCTATAAATACATCAACTCCAAACCTTACATATTCTGGTTTAATTGAGATACTTGAGTAAGCTCCATTCTTTGCTATTAATTGGTCTACCTGTTTTCCTTTTACTAAGCCTTGTTTGACTGAATAATCTTTAACCTTAATCTTTGGATAACCTGTTACTGTTTCATATCCATTCTCTCCGATTACTCTCATAACCCTTGAGACTGGGTAATACTCCTGTAAGTAAGCTAGGCGAATCTTAGCCATGTCTGACCATCCGTGTGTTTCGTTCCAAAGGACTGACATTTTTAGAATCTTCTCCTGAATCTCTCTTTTGTTTTGTGTTTGTATCGCTTTCTCATCTGTTGTATCCAATAAAGCTTGAATATCTACACCAGTAATAATGGTGATTATAGCAATCATCTTATCAATAGTGTATGAAGCCCCCGAAGTAATGTCTGGCTGTTGGAAGAATTGTAAATCATTAGTAATTCCGTTGCCAGTCCCTTTATACGGATAAGCTGCACCTGCATGATAATCGATAGTGTCTGGTAGTAAGTCACCTGCTGTTTGGTAAAATAATACTGGATTGACAGCCAACTCGGCTTGAGCCTCTGTCATGGTCAACATTCTATCTAAAGCTTCTTGTGGATGTCTAATTAGAGCTGGTATTCCTAAACCTGCAAAGTTTCCTGTAGGTATTCCGACTATTGCACTCCAAGGAAGCATTTTCTCCCCTAGAATCTGTGGTTCATCCATCTCATCATCATAGATAACCTGACCATTTGCTATAATAAACTCCTTATCTATGAATTTTTCTGTTTCTTTGTCCCAGAATTGCTTGATTTTGTGTGTATAGACATGAACATACTCTCCACTACTAGAGAATGGTGAGAATTTTGTCCATGTATTCTCTTCTACCCACGAACCATCCCACAATTCCTCTATGGGGAACTCTATCGCTCCTTTTACTGAATTAACATTTTTGTATTTACCATCTGAATATCTAGCTCTAAAGCGTGTCATACTCATAATCTCGCTTGCTGCTGCGTCATTACACACTTGAGCACCATTTCCATTTAAGAATGTACCTGCTTCGTCCCAATAAAATCTATCTATGTCAACTACATCTGTAATTGTAGAGATAACTCCTATTACTACTTTACCTTCTACTACTTCATGCCAATCTGTCTGAGCTATGGCTATTCCTTCTATACGGGCTGTTCTCTCTAACTGTTGATATACGGAAGCATATTTAGAAACATCCTTATCATACTTGTCAACGGCTTCTAATATGGTCAAACGGTACTTATCACTCTCTTCAACTGACCTATATACAGCCATTGAAGGGTTATCATACAACATTACAAGGTTATGGTCAACGACTGCCCTTGACAAACCTGTTTTAAAGAGTTCTAAGTTGTTAATTCTCTTGTCAGGAATCGCATCATATTCATTCCTAGACCAAATTGCTGTAGAAATTACCTTTTTACGGTATTCTGTGTTCATTTGATTCCTACGAATCTCTACATATTGCAAAACATCCTGTTCATCTTGGTCTGGTACATGGTTTTCGTACTCAAAACTTCCGATTACTGGTGCTGCTTTAGTTTTTACTTCCATATTATTTTAACGGGTCAGTACGACCTACTACTTTAGAACGGTCATATCTTAAATTAAACTCTTTTGTTACTGGTCTCTCTGCTATATCTTTAATGTAGGACTTTGCATCGGCTAAATCATCATATTTTGCTGCGATTATCCCACCACCTATAGAATATAGTTGCTCCCACAGGAGTTTAGTGTCATCTTTGGGGTTTTCTTTGTTTAGAATCCTACCCTGACGGTATAAAGGCTGTAGATTACCTCTTATTCGGTCTACCTTATGTTTTCCTCCGTGTTTTAATTCTACTACTACTGGGAATATTCCTCTTATTTCTGACTCTTGTTCTAATAATGGTCTGATTTGGTCTTCAAAAGCCTTCTTCTCCACTCCTATCTTCCTCATATTTGGCATCTGCCACAGTTCAAAGATAAGATTTACAAGTCCTAATACATCTACTTTGTAGTTTTTGGTTAATTTATTGTACCAATTACCTTGGTCATCTATCGCTTCTACTACGCATCCTGTTGAATCTCTACCTTGTCCTATTGCATCAGCCACATCTAGGGCTGCGAATAGGTTTACATTCTTTAATTCTAAATCTTCTTCTTTATATGTCTTTGTTATCCATTCCCATTGGAAATCTCTAGTATCCTCTGAGATAGGTTCATTTAGGTACTCTTGGAAGAAAGCGTTTGAACTAGACCCTTCATCTAGCATATCTTTCCTTTTCTGTTCTAATAGGTCATATGTCCATACTGATTCCCATAATAAGGTATTTGTAGGGTCAAGCTTATCATAAGCTTTATAAATCTTCCCATCATGGTCTTCGATTAGAGTATTCAAGAGCGATGCGAAATGCAATATCGTTCCTCTTACTTTAATCGACCCCTCTATGTCTAAGGCTGGGATAATACCCTTTAGGTAATTATTCTTATATTTCTTCCTCTGTTCAGGATTACCTATGTGTTCATCCTTCTCGACATCATCTACATATATCTTGGTAGGTCTCCAAGCCCCAGATTTCAACCCACGAATGGTTTTATCGAAACCTATAGCACGAAGTCTTACCCCGTTGATAAACATATCTCCTTTAGAATCTGGCATCCTGTCAGCCTCGTCTCCATCGACTGTACGACCTATAAGCTTTCCATAGACCTTCTTGGTCAAAGGCTTAGTGAACGTGTCTCTAACAGCTCCTAGGACGTTAGAGGCTTCATCCCAAGTCTTCTCAATCATAGGAATGAACTTCTGAGTACCACAAGCACACTCGTAAGCAACAGTAAGCTGATTAATTGTAGTCTTAGCAAATCCTCTGGGGAAGGCGGTATATTCATTCTTATCGCTTAGGTTTTCTTTAATTAAATCTAAATGTGCATCACAGCCGCTACTTCGTAGGAACTCTGGCATGAACATGTATCCCCATAGATGACACTTGTGTGCTCTTTCATCTAGACCTTGCTCGGTCGGGACTCCGTCCTTTATCTCATACATATCAAACCAAGTTCTTATCATTCCCCACTTCTTAGCCTCTATAAGCTTGGATAGCTGTCCTTTTAATTTACTTCTTAGTGATTGTTCCATATTATAACATGTTCCTCCTCTTATGTAAAGAATCTGAAAAAATTTATTGGAGTTGGAGGTAGCCCCCCCCTATTGCCCCCTCGTACTTATTTTTCCCCGTGCTCCCTCAGTCTAAAAGTTTATCCCTATATATAGGTATAGGGGGGAGGGGGGTGGGGGGTATCATATCAGACAATATATATCAATTAAAATTGAGGTGTGTTGCTTAATATGATGTGGTTATGCCATGATGTGTGTGTATGTCTACATATGGGCTGTCTGTGTTGCCATGTAAGCGACGTATATTCCGATTAGGTGTCCTAGTACCTAGCTATTTAGGCTCATCTAGTAGGTAGTGTATAATAGCACTAGCTAGTGTTGCGTTGTTTCTGCGCATGTACATCTGTATTGTGCGTATGTTAGTACCTGTTATCTCTTCGGCTAGTTGGTTCTGATACTTCGCCCGATAATGTGGCTTATCCTTAGTAATCATGTTACTTGTACCCTTGATGTATGTAACAAGAGTGATATTAATGGCTTAAACTGGCTATCATGTTTTCTATGAGGTATAAAACTGGGGTTTATTTGGGCAGTTGTATTGGGGGGTCCTCCTAACCCTTGAATCTATCAGCTATCAGCCACTATCTACTTATCTCTATATGTCCTCTATATTGATTGATACAGTCCTTAAATCAAGTATTCCAATTATTTGCTTTATGTGCGGAATATCATAATCCGTGCTTAATGGTGTACGTTTGTTCACCTAAGTGAACGTTTGTTTACCTCCTCAGTTGCCGTCTAAGACGTTAATCGTTAGTGTCCTTAGTGTTAGTACCTAGAGTTTATATAGTTATTCAAGTATCCCTTATAATCGTTTATGGCGGATATTTAGCTTATACCTAAGAAATCGCTGACATCTGTTTCATTCACTTCGTGCCTCTCGGTGGCTTCTCCACTTAATAGGTTTATTGTCTTAGTCAACTTATCAAGGCTATTAACTAAGCGATCATAATCAATTGCCTTTGGATTCATTTCTTCGAGTGCGGCTAATTGTGATTCTCTTATTCCCTCCATTCTTTGTATAATGGTCTTAACTTTTTTCTTGTATTCATCTCTCGCCATTACTCTCGGCACAACATGACTCAATGCTTGCGGAGATGTCGCACGACTTCCAGCGTCTATGGCTATTTGTCTGTTTGACTTATTATCTAATTGACCTTGTATCACTTTATCAACATTTATCTTGCCATGTTCTTGACCTGTTCTGTCTATTGGGCAAATACAATCCTCCAGTTCGGGATTGAGTTTACATATTGGGCAGTTCTTTGCTTTTAGGGGGAACTTCATATAATTACAACATTTTACTTGTTTTGTCTACGTCTTTTTAATGGCTTATATCCATTGAATAACATCATTTCTACATATTTAAAGGACTTTTACTATTGACTTTGTTTGACAGGTTTGCTATACTATAATCAGTTAATAACAACTAATCCAACCATTTTATGACTTATACACTATACCAACGGGACAAAAATATTAATGTCCTTAATTAT
>Ga0075125_10001567_pt1 | contig 11122 bp, 6 predicted proteins | sample AntAceMetag02UKN_FD_69810 | JGI IMG/M metagenome (GOLD analysis project Ga0075125, IMG submission 69810) | Saline lake microbial communities from Ace Lake, Antarctica - Antarctic Ace Lake Metagenome 02UKN | ecosystem: Environmental > Aquatic > Non-marine Saline and Alkaline > Saline | place... | reverse complement strand
TACAGGTCTTTTTGGAAAGCTTGCTCCTGCAATATCAAAGATTCCAGGTATGGACAAGTTATCTAAGAGTAATGCTGGTAGGGCTGCAATCTCTGCTGGTTTAGAATATGCTGGTTTGACCGGTGGCAAGGCGGCTGTTGAGGGAGAGTTACCTTCTAAGCAAGAGTTGATGGATAACGCTTTGGTCCTGGGTGGCTTTAAGGCAAGTGGTGTATTAGGCGAGAAGTCTTCTAAGGCATTCAAGAAGTATACCAGTTCTGAAAGTATAACTGAGGGTATTACATCTATGGTTCCAGAAAGGTTACAGAAGAAAGCTACTGAACTGGGAGCTAAGGCATATGAAGCAATGCCAGAAAAAGCTAAAGATATATCAAAGTCTATTTTAAAATTGAGACCTAATAAGAAACAGAAAGAATACTCTGAACTTATTCGTAAGAATATTGGCGATAAAATGGCTGATATTGTTGAGAGTCAGTTTGAGATGAAAGACGCCAAGGAATTATACGAAACTGAATATGGCAAGTTCAAGCCATCAGATGGCGAGGACATGATTCATTATAGGCAGAAAAGAGGTAATCCAAATATAAAAGGTGATACGTATGAGAGTTTATCCAAGCGTATGTCACCGCATGCTAAAGAGTTTGTTAAAAATGCAGTAGGACCTCATATAGAAAAAACCTTAAAAGCATGGAACGAAAGTCTTCTTACAGAAGATATAAATCCACGTGAAGCACTTAAGGAGACATATCTTCGTGGACTTTATGAGTTTGATCCTAAGAATTTCAATGATGTATATAAGGATATGGTTTCAGAGTTCAAGACAGATAATCCAGCTTTGCTTATGAAAAGATTCTTAACTTATAGTGACGCTGCTAAGTTTGGTTTCAAGCCTAAATTCAATAATATATTTGATTTAATAGAAGCTTCTGATGCGATTAGTATTAAGACGCTTAGTAATTTAAAGTTATTGGATACTGTTAAGAAGCAGGAAGTTAAGGATAAGACTTCTTTAATTGTTAAGTATCCAGACTATAAAGAAATAAGTGAGAAGGCTACTACTAGTGGCAAGAAGACATATGAAAAAGCAGTTGCAGGTGGGTTAGAAGATTTCACCTCATCAAGGGAGAAGTCGTTAAAGAGTTTAAAGGAAAGAACATCAAAGTTAACTTCAGACAGGGAAGTTAACTCTAAAAAAGTTAGAGAAACAAGAGATGAAAAAATAACTGAATTAAAGGAAGCGTTTGTTAAGAAGAAGGGTGATATCCTTGATAAAGAGGGAACACGAAGCAAGTTAAAAGAGATCAAGGAATCAAAGGAATCAAAAAGAAAAGAGATAAGAGAGTCTAGGGATAAAAAATTAGATTCATTGAAGAAGGATTTTACAAGTAAAAAGCGTCACACCCAAAAAGAGAAAGATACTTATTGGAAAGAGGTAAGACGTATCAAGCAGGCTGCATTAAAAGATATTAAAACATCTATTGATAAGATAGAAAAGACTAAGCCTGATACAAGCAAGAGACCGTTAAATATAGAAAAGGAACGTAATCTTTTAGCTGTAGAGACCAGGAGTCTTAAGGACGCGGCAAATAAGCAATTAAATGCGATATATAACGAAGCAAGAAAGAAAACATATTCTGATATTAATGTTACTAAGTCTGGATTATCTAAACAATATAAAGATATTTTCAATGACGCTCGTAAAGATCAAGGTAGTACGTTTAAGAAAGAGAAGGCTTTAGCTTACGATAAAGAAATGACTAAGTATTATAATGCTAAAGAAGCTGGCTTTGTTAAGTTTGAGGACCCCTTTTTAAAGGTAAATGAGAGACCGGCCTTTGTTCATCCGGACTTAGCTGATTCTTTAAGAAGCGTATTTAATAAGGACGCGTATGAGGAACCTAGTGCTTTATGGAAAGCTCTAAGATCAGCAAAGCAGACAATACAAGGTTTTAGGGTTAAGGGTTCTTTATTCCATTATGTACCATTAACAGAAAGTCTTATTGGTTCACTAGGTATAAAAGGCTTCAGATTTAAGAAGATAGCAATAGAGGGTAGATCTTTACGTAATAATAAAGAGTTTGCTGTAGATGCCGCACGTCATGGTTTAAACCTAGGAAAGACTGAACCAGGTTCATATGAACAGAGTAATAAGCTTTTTGATTACGTAGCAAGCAAGCTACCAACCAAGAGCGTGAAAGGCATGGATAAAGCTGCTAGGGCTTTCAGGAAGGGCCTAAATTATATTTTTGACGAGTATCATCCTAATATTAAAGCAGTTACATACAAGGATTTTGTTGACAAGGAAATTAGTAGGAAGTCTGAGACTGGGAGAGCGTATACTGAAAAAGAAACTGGAACAGTTAAAAGAGAAATGGCTGATCTTGTTAATAATATTTATGGTGGTCAAGTATGGGAAAATATCCGTCTTTTAAATGATAGGAACAATTTAGAATGGACCAAGATGGCCATAGGGTACCCGGACTGGTGCTCAGATAGTAAAACCCGCTGTATGACAAAGGATGGGTGGAAATATTATCATGAAATATCCATTGGGGATGAAATTCTTGCATTTGATCCAAAAACAAAGACTACTCGGTGGAACAAGCTTAATGACATGTATGTTAACGACAATTATGATGGCGACATGATTAAGATTAAAAACTATAATCGGGCCATTATGGTGACTCCTTACCATACTTGTTATGTAGAACATAGTAATAGCAGAAAGAATTTAATACTTGAAGCTAATGAGTTAAATTCTCGTCATCTTATTCCAAGGAGTGCACCTTTTGAACTGTCAAAAGACAAAATAATAAGTGATTATCTTGTTAAAATAGCTGGATGGCTTGTTACCGACGGTCATATAATTAAAAGAAAGCGTAAAAAAAAGGATGGTTCATTTAGTCATAGTTATGTAGGTAAAATTACGCAGGCAAAGCCATACACTGTTAAGATACTTAAAGATATGGAATTATCTTATTATAAAGATGAGAAGAATTATGATCACGGAAAGTTTAAATCTAATTATTCTAAGTATGTATTTCATGTTCCTTTGGGTGATATATTAGAACTAAAAGAATGTGGTTTAAATATTGAAGATAAAGAGCTTTCTTGGGGTTTTCTTAGTAAGTTGTCTAAGCGACAGTTAGAACTTTTATATGACACAATGATGCTTGCTGATGGTACTGGTCAGAATAGATTTTGTGGTACTGAACGAGCAGTGTTTTTTATGACATTAATTCAAACAATGCTTGGTAGTCCAACTACTTTTTATCAACAAGAAAATAATTGCTGGAGAACAAGGATTTTAAAACATAAGGCAATATCTTGTGTTGGTAAAAAAGTAGTTAATTATAAGGGTTCAATTTGGTGTCCGTCCGTTGATACAGGCTTTTGGGTTGCCGAGCGTGAAGGGCTTATATTTATAACTGGTAACACGATATCAACTGCTAGACAAGCTGCGGATGCTTTTGGTGTTGGTACAAAAGGCAGGATATCTAGGGAGTATTGGATGAGATATATGGTATCGCAATTTGCATACCATGGTTTAATGAAATTCGCCCTTGGAGGTCTAACGCAGACTGATCCAAAGAAATCAGTTAAGGGTGTTAGGTTCGATCCTAATAAAGCTGTGGCTGCAATCGTTGATCCAGATCCAGCGAAGTGGCTTTCGTTTCCTCTTCCTGATATAGATGTGAAGATAGCTGGTTTTACATTTAATCCTGGTAGGGATTCTGAAGGTAGAAAGTTATATGCCCATGGTGCAAAGCAGATGTTAGAAGTAGGTGGATATTTCACTGATTCAGTAAGTACGTTGTTTGGTAAGTCAAACGTATTAATACAGATGTATTGGAAGCAGTTATTTGGTAAAGATCCATCTGGCTTTGTCATAAGGGGCAAATATAAATATGGGGACAGGTTGCCTTGGGATGCTACAGAACCTCGAACAGCAGGAAGACTTGTATCAAGATCTAAGGAACTAGTCTCTGATGTTTTACCATTTGCTGTAGGTACAGTCCAAAGTCATGGAGTAGCTCCATTTGTTGCAACTGCAGGAGGTGCAGTACCAATAAGTAAAGGAATGACGCCACATAAAGCGACGCCTCATATAGAAAAAGCACTTAAAAATAAAGACATGAAAGCTCTTAGTAGAGTTAAAAGAGCATTAAGAGAAAACAATTATAAAACTACTGAAATAAATAGGAAAATTAATACAATTAAGAACGAGATAAAACGTGAAAAGCGAAATAAATAGTTATTTAAGCTTTACGTGTCCAGTTCTTCTAAGCTCTTCTATTATTAATCCCAAGATGAACATCTTGATGGACATACCGCTAGAAACAGCTGCCATCTTTAAACAGGTGTGCAGCTCTTCTGGTACTTCAAAATTTACTCTTTTATCTTTCTTCTTTTTATTATTCATATTTTTACCTTAGTAAATTACATCAAATGATGCAAATAGTATTTAAAAGTGTTGCTTTTTTATTGTAAGTAATGCTTATATATATTGGTTGTTATATTTTAAGGTTATAAAAAGGAGTTACTATGGCAAGAATTAGTAATGCTGTCGGAACAAAGACGATTAAATTAAGTGTCTTTCCAAGACCTGTTATCAGGAAAAGGAAACCTCTTACTACTGATATGAGTTATCCTGATGGTCAAACTTGGATTTATCAAGAGGGTGCAGGGCTTGATGACGTTTATATTCTTTCTTCAAAGAGAAGTGGATCTGCTTCATGGTTAAACATGGGTGGTGGAAGCGGATCATTTGCATCGCTTACCGTTACTGGAGCTGCAACCGTGGGCACTGCATTAACGCTTACTGCTGGAAGTTTAACTTTAGGTGCATTAACTGCGGGTACAGTTAGAACTAGTGCGGCTGGCGTGGTTAGCACCTTAGCTGATGGTGCAATTGGTACAGTTTTGATTGGTACAACGGCTGGCGGAGTTCCTGTATGGAGTACATTGACGGCTGGAGCTGGTATTGTGATTGATTCAACAGTTAGTGGAGCTATTACTATTACTAACCCAGGAGCAACGGGAACGACAATTGGAACTGACGTAGCTGGACCCGTATCACCTGACGGAGCGGGCTTAACTACTTTTGAGGGTTATGACGCTAATATTACTACCGATGGTGGTACAGCAAACACAGTTAAAATTAGACTTGCTGATGACATTGTTTCGGTAGGGACGATTACAGCATCAACTGGTTTTGAAGTCTCTGCAGGTTCATGTGAGATCATTTCTAATGTAAACGCAGCTGGTTCCATTACTTTACATGCTGATGGTGGAACTGCAGAATCTATCTGGCTTCATTCCGATCAAGGTACTGGTACAGACTCGATTATATTGAGTTCTGATGTTGGTGGTGTTTCTATTACTTCAGGGTTTGCCGGAGCTGATTCATTAACTTTTGATGCTAGTCATGCAGATGGTGGAATGGATTTTGATTGTGGAACCGCTGGTTATAATATGACTGCTATTAATGGACCTTTTTCAGTATTTACTGGCTCAGGTGCTATGTTTCTTGGCACTGATGCTGCTGCAAAAAACATAGCATTAGGAAATGGGACGGGGGCTACTAGTTTGACATTGGCTTCTGGAACTGGAGACTTGGTTGCTACATCAACGGATGCAATTACTATTACTGCTACTGGTATAGCTGCATTTGAGTCTTCTGCGGGAATTATAAATATTGGTGCTACTGCAGTTGATCAAAATATCAATTTAGGTACTGCTGGTGAACGAACAATCACCGCAGGAAATTCCACTGGAGCAACAGCTTTAGTATTTGATTGTGGAACCGGTGAAGCTTCATTTGCAACTAATGCCACTGCTCACGTAACAACAGTTGGTTCAACCAATACAACTTGTACGACAACGGTTCAATCTGGAACAAATCCAATGACCTTTACCGCAGGAGGTACATTTGATGTTAACGCAGTTGGTAACATTACAGTTGAGTCTTCTGCGGGAACTATAAATATTGGTGCTACTGCAGTTGATCAAAATATGAATTTTGGTACAGGAGGTGCCGCAAGAACTATTATTGCTGGTAATGTTACTGGAGGAACTTCAATTGTACTTAATGTAGGAACAGGAAATTTAGATCTTGGTGTTTCTGCTACTTCTCATACAACTAGAGTGGGTTCAACGAGTGGAACTAGTAATCTTGTTCTTCAAGCAGGAACTGGATCATGCCTAGGAACATTTGGTGGAATCTTAGATATTAATGTAGCTGGTGATATTACAATGGATTCATCGGGTGGCACTATGTCATTTGGTAATGAAGCTGTAGCACAAGCTATGAATTTTGGAACAGGAGCTGCTGCAAGGGCGATTATAATTGGTAACGCTACTGATGCAACAAGTGTTGTTGTTAACGCCGGAACTGGAGCTTCTAGTTTTGCTGCTAATGCAACAGACCACACAACATCAATTGGTTCTGTAACTGGTGTATCTGCAACAACGGTTCAGGCTGGAACTGGCGGGTTAACACTTAGTGCCGCAGGTATTATAGATGTTCCAGTAGTAACGGATACTCAAGCCGCCTCTGCTGTGACAATCAATGCCAACGCCGGGCTCGGTACCTTTACCGGGCTAACAACAGCCGCAGCTGGAACACAGGTTTTGACTGTGACTAACTCTTTGTGTACAGCTGGGTCTGCAATTTTATGTACTCTGGCTAATTTAGGTGCGAATGATAGCCAATGCACAGTTACAAGAGTTGTTCCTGATGCAGGATCGTTTACAGTAACTTATCAGAATCTTGGAGCGGCCAGTTTGAACGGAAACTTACTACTTACCTTCTGGATACTCACCGCCTAAGCGATATATCAGATATCTATGTGGTGATATTTGACGTATAGATATTGAATCCATATATGGAAATACATGGAAAAATGTTAGAATATATGAATAATATATCTTAAAAACCAAAGGAAGGATTTTATGTCTGAAGATGTTGTAAGGAACGTAGAAGAAGTAAAAGCAGTAGTAGATGCACCGGTAGAAAAACCTGAAGAAAAAAGGTTTACTATTACTCTAGAAGATAATGAAAAGAGTTATGAGTTCTCTGGCCCGGAAGCTACTCATGTAAATGATTTAGAAAAGGTTGCTTATAGGTTATTAAAAGAGTTTGTACGGGTTGCATGGAGAGAAGAGCTTATTGCTGAAGGAAAAAAGGCGGAAGCATTAAAAGCTGAAGCTGATAAAAAGGAAGTTAAATAATATATTGGCCCGTGTTTATTCAATGCGGGCCAGTTTTACTTAAAAGGAGAAAGTTATGCGTAGTAATAGAATTACTCCTATGGAACTTCAGTTCGTTGACGTTTCTACAATAATCGCTGGAGCTTATGCTTCACTTAGTGCCATCGAAGGTGCTTTAAGTTTTGTGCGAGTTACCAATGATTCCAACACAAATGTATTTATTAGTTTTGACGGTATAGAAGATCATATTTATGTTAAGGCCGGAGACTCGGTTCCTTATCCTTATCAGAATAGTTCCGCACCTATGAACAATGTTTCTAAGTTACCAAAGAATACCATTCCAAGAGTTAGGGGTACTGCCGGCGTAGGCTATGTTTACATAAGTGGGTGGTACAATGAATAAAAATGTTGTCACACATATTCCATTAGAAGTATTTGCAAGTGGTTTACTTACTGGAGCTTATAAAGTTATAAATGTTGATGGTTTTGCCGGTTCACTAAATTACATACGCATAGAAAATACAATGGATGTTGCCGTCATGATTAGCTTTGACGGAACAGATAACCATGAATACGTATTATTACATGATCATATATATGTGCCGTATCAGGCATGTTCATCGCCAACAAATAAAAGGAGCTTGCTTAGGAAGGGAACAAAAGTTTACGTTAAGAAAGCGAATAACTTTCCTAAATCTGGAGCAGTTATAATTTCAGGCTGGTATCAAGACTAGTATTATCAATACTAATTTATTGGAGAAGTAATGGCAGATTTAAAGACAAAATTTGCGATGGAAGACCTAAGGGCCGTTGCCTTTGGTTCTATCACTGCAGCATATTCATCCATGGGGGATTCGTTCGAGAACCCCGCTATACAAATAACAATCATGAACTTAACAGACACAACATTAACATTTTCAACTGATGGGATAAAAGACAAGATCAAGTTACCACCCAATGCTTACTGGCTTCCGGATATTACGAGTAACCAGCAAGGTCTTAGGGGCGGACGGTTTCCAGCAGGAACGCTAATTTATGTAAAAGCTGCTGTTGGATATCCTAATCCTACAACTGGTTCGGCTGACTTAGTTGTCTGTTACTTTAAATAATTAAAAAGGAGTCAGTTATGAGTCAGTTTGGAACTTTTATATCGGCAACTCCGGTTGTTCTAACACTTACTGGTGATATTGGAGGAGCTATAACTCCGGTAGCGCATGATATAGTTCTAGCAGGTGGCACTAATATAAACACTGCTGGCACTATCGGAACGATTACTATAAATCTAGATGATGAAATTACGCTTACAAAGGTTAATGCAACAACGTTTACTACTAATGTAGCGGCACTTGCCTTACAACTTCAGGGTACTGTACTGGGTGCAACAGGAACAGATGCAAATATAAATATCAGCATTACCCCTAAGGGAGCTGGAAGATCTATAATAACGAATCCTACTGTGTCTGGTATGACTGCTGGTACTCTCAGATCTGATGCTAGTGGCGATATTACATCACTTGCAGATGGCACTGATGGCATGCTGCTTATTGGTAAAACAGCTGATGTGCCTATTTGGGCTAACATTACTTCTACGGGTAGTTCTGTTGCCGTTACCAATGGTGCCAATACCGTTAACCTAGAGACTTTAGGTGTTAGCCAAGACAACATTTTTTATGTTGGTAAGCATGGTAATGATGTTAATGATGGGTTGACCATTAATAAAGCATTCCTCACTTTTTCCGCAGCGCAGGTAGCAGCTTCTAGTGGGGATGTTGTTTGGTGTGCTGATGATGGAACTTATACAGAGAATCTAACAGGTGTTTCTGGTATAAGTATTTATGCACCTAATGCAACACTAGCTGGAGCGCATACTGTTACAACAGATAACCATTGGACCTTTCGACAAATGGACGTAGCTACAGCTACAACTGGTATTACAATGGCTACTGCAGCTCAAAGGGCTTTTGTAACATTAAGCTCTATGGTAGTGGCAGGAACAGGTATAGGTGTTATTTGTACGGACGGTAATTTACTACTAAGCATAGACTTTATAGAAATAGATGATGGTTACTTTATTGGTAGTACAACTGCTGATGAGGTACAGGTACAGTTTGGTGAATTTCATATTACAGGTACAGGAACAGCAGTAGCAGGTGTTACGGGCTGCAGTATTTACCTTAATGGTGGTTCTATAAGAAATTCTGGTGTTGGTGATGGTACTGTTTTTGAAACTACAGGTGCAGGGGCTCCACTTATTAGTGCTAATGTATCTATGGTTTATACTGAAAAACTCTCCGATATCACTGCAGGATCTGTAGTTAATCTAAACGTTGGCAGCCTTACTGGAGCACTAGTAGAAGCTGCTGCAGGAAAAGTAATTATTGGTGGTGCCACTAAAATAGAAGGTGTTCCTATAGGAGTTATAACTCCAAGCACGGGAACCTTCACTACTGCAAATGCTACAACTTTTGATACTAATGTAGCTGCTGCTGGTGTAACACTGGCAGGAACAAGTCTAGTAGCAGATGGAACTGATGCTGACATAGATATTAATATTACCCCTAAGGGATTAGGATTTGTAAATTTAGGTAATACTACTGCACTAGGTGTAATTGCTGATTCATTTGAAACATCGGATACTGATGCTGGCCTTAACCTTTCGGGTACATCCTTAGTTGCACAGGGTGATGATGTTTCCATTAATGTAACGATTACAGCAAAGGGTGTAGGACAAGTTATAATAAACGATCTCAACATTTCCGAGTTAGGAACTGGAACTTTAAGATCAGATGCTAGTGGTGATATTTCATCGCTTGCAGATGGCACTAATGGCAATTTGCTTATTGGCTCAACTGGTGCTGAGCCAGCTTGGGGAAATTTAGCCTCGGCTGATGGTTCTGTTTCTTATACTTTAGGGGCAGGAACATTAGATTTATCTGCTGGTGGCTTAGATCGTACTAACATACTTTATGTTGGTAAGCATGGTAATGATGCCAGCAATGGTAAGACTCCCGCTAAAGCTAAGTTAACTATTCAGGCCGCGGTAACAATAGCAGTAGCCGGTGATACAATTATTGTTTTCCCAGGAATGTATACTGAAACAATTACTCATGTTGCGAGTAATGTAACTTTAATTGCTGAAGGTAAGCCTATAAATTGTATAATTACTCAATTTGATGCCAATGTTATTGATTTTGCTGGATACTCTGGTATTCAATACAAATATTTTGGTATTAGTTGCACTGATGCGACAACGGCTATATGGACTATTACTGGAACCACAGGAGTATGCTCCTTTAAAGAATGCCAACTTAGCATGACAACTGCTGCTAATATAACAGCTGCTGCCCAGCCCGGAATTGGTAGAGTAACTGGGGCTGGCACATTAACCGTTATATTTGGTAAAGCAGGTTATTATCACACAGGTGATGGAGGCGCAACTGCACAAAAAGCAGCATTTGCTGTTGGTGATGGTGGGATGGTTGCATTAGGTCTCATTGAAGATTTAATAATAACTAATAGCGGAACAGCCTTAGTAACTGGTGTAGGGATTGATACTGCGTCAACAGGTAACTTTGATATTCATGATTGTATTGTTGAAATTACAGATCCTGGTGCAACGTTAGTAGTAGGGTTAGCATATCTTGGCGGTACGGGAACAGACAGTGAGTTCTATAGGAACACTATTCATGTTACGGCGGGTGCTGCTAATACAGGATATGGATTCTTTAGTGCTGATACAGCTTCTACTTCTAGATTCTTTTTCAATCATATTCATGTTGAGGACACTGGTGGCACAAGTCATTCATACCTTGTTGGTGCTACTGCAACTGTAACTGCAATATTTGATGATGTTATTGCTGCAGATGGTGCTACTGTCGTTGCTACGGGTATTTTTTATGAGGTAAAGAGT
>Ga0075125_10001565_pt1 | contig 11124 bp, 17 predicted proteins | sample AntAceMetag02UKN_FD_69810 | JGI IMG/M metagenome (GOLD analysis project Ga0075125, IMG submission 69810) | Saline lake microbial communities from Ace Lake, Antarctica - Antarctic Ace Lake Metagenome 02UKN | ecosystem: Environmental > Aquatic > Non-marine Saline and Alkaline > Saline | place... | reverse complement strand
CAAAGGGAAGCAGCACTATCCATGTTAGATAAATATGGAAACCCAACAGCCCACTTTAGAATGATTAGAGAAGAAGTTAAAAGAGCTGCTAATGATAAGAAAAAGACTCTATTATTACCAACTGGTGAAACAGCAATGCACATTGAGGGATTGGTAAATAGAGCAGATAAGTGGGTAACACTAGATAATGTAGAGATTAAAGACGGCAGCGAGTTTAAGGTTGGTGAGTTAATCTCAATAAGAGATCATGAGGGTGGGGTACACGAATGGAGAAGGTTCGTAGTTACCAAGAACAACAAGAACGGTACATTTGAAGCGGCAGATATGCTAACCCTTGAAAACAATGAGTCCGCAACCATTGCTTTATCCGAATGGTATAACGAAAATGATGGGGGTTATGACTTACCAGACCTTTTGCCACAAGAAACTTTAAATCAGATAAGTAGTTTTTCAGAGCAACTGTCGGCAAAAGATACTGTTGATAAAAACAATGCAATATATAAGTTTTATAATAATGAGGTACAGAAGTTTGCAAAAAGAGAATATGGTGCTACTGGGTTTACAGATACTAATGGTGTTACTTGGACAAAGATAGACATAAGTCCTAAATATGGTACAGAGCCAGTTATAGCCTTCAGAATAAAGGATGATATGGCTAGGATTGGTATTGAGATAACGGATGCCCAAGAAGCAGAGATTATTAAACTAAATAAGAAGTTCTTTGGTGATACTGATGTAAGAATAACAGAACAAATACTTGCTAATAACAAGGCTCTAGGATCCTACAGTCAAAAGATGATTGAGGTTTTAAGTGGTCAGGCTAATCCAAAAGAGACTTTCTATCACGAAGCAGCACACAAATACATTGATACTTTTCTTACTAGAGAGGAACAAGTAGATTTATTCACAGCAGCAGTTAGAAAATACGGTATTGATGACATGGTTAAGGTAGAGGAAAAACTAGCAGAGGATTTTATATCCTACGCAAAAAGTAGAGAAGGCATAACTGGAAAGATAAAACATATCTTTGACACACTATTAAGTAGAATACAGTCTTATATAGGGAATAAGAAAACAATAGATAACTTCTATGCAGAGCTTATAACTCCTGTAGAGAAGAAGGCTGTTACTAAAGCCAAAAAGAAGGTAACTAAAACCGCACAGAAGAAAGCAGCAACCAAAGTACCCGCACCACCAAAGGTGTATGGTAGAGGTAAAAGGAGAGTAAGTTCTCTCGGTGCAGGAGTTGAATCAAGAGCAATAGAAGCAGAACTGGTACAGGGTTTTGCAGACATTCCTGAATATAGAAAAATAGATGTTAAGAACCAGATAGCCAGAGCTTCTAAACTGTTAGCTGAAAACCCAGAATCAGCAGTAGCAATAGCATTAGGACAAGAACAACCAAAGTTTGGTCTAACACCAGAAGCAGTGTTTAAGGTTGTAGAGGACAAAGCACTTCAGGATGGTAGTGTAGATCTTTTAAGACAACTAGCAACATCAGTTAGGGTTAGTGAAGCTACTATAATGGGACAAAGAATAAGGCTGTTAGCTGAAAGAAACCCAGAGTCCGCAGTAAACAAGATGCAGGAGCTTACAAAAGCACGAAAGAAAGCTATAGAAGATGCTAAAGGCTATACAGTTGATAAAGAAGCAACTAAAATAAAGAAGGCAATTGATAGACAAGTTAAGAAAGTTACGAAAGGGGATTGGAAGTCATTTATTGACTCCATAGAATGTTAATGAGCTGGTGTTTAACTAAAAACTTTGCAGATAAGTTCAGAAAAGCCTTAAAGGATGGGACTATTGATCCCGTTAAGATGGCTAATATGAGTAGTGCCGCAAGACGAACCTTTTTAGAAGGTTATGTTGGTGTGGAAAACGCACAGAATGTAAACGCACTGTTTGAAAGCAAACTATTACTAAAAAACCAGAAGATAGGAATGATAACTTGGGCGAAAAAGGTAGTAGGAATAACCCCACAGAGAAGAACTGACCTCTTATCAAGAATAGAAAGACTAGACAGAGTTTTAGATCCGGCTGAAGGTGAGCAGTTCCTCGCAGACCTAGCAGCAGCAAGGCTAAAAGTAGAAGTAACCCAAGAGGAAGCAAAACAAATAGCTGAAATGTCTAAAGCTACATCAGAAGCCAAAGCTAAAGCAGATAAGAATGGGGAGTTCCCGTCAGAGGAAACTAGATTAGACTACGGTACTAAAGCATGGGTACTAAATGAATATGTAAAAGAACTAAAACTAGATTCTAAAATAACAGCATTAACCAGTACCAAAGCACAAAAAATCAAATATAATGTTGGTCAATTACCATCTGTAGCCAAATCCATTAGGTCTACAGGGGATAACTCTTTCTTCGGCAGACAAGGGATTAAGGTTTTGACAAACCCAAAGACATCAAAGATATGGGTACGAAACTTTGTGAAGTCTTGGAACTCTATAAGTAAGGAGTTAAGAGGTATTGACGCTATGGCGGGTGTACAAGCAGATATTATATCAAGACCTAACTCGGTAAATGGTAAGTTTGCAGCCGGTGGGTTTGGACTCAATGTTCTATCAGAAGAAGCCTTCCCTGTATCATTAGAAGAAAAAATCCCAGTTTTTAAAAGATTATTCGCTGCTTCAGAGTCGGCATATAACGGTGGTGCTTTAGAAATGAGAGCAGATCTAGCCGATTATTATATAAGAATGGCAGAAGAACAGGGTGTAAATATGTTATCAAAAGAGGATGCGAAGCCTATTGGAAGGATGGTTAGTTCACAAACTGGTAGAGGTAGTTTAGGTAGAGCAGAGGTAATAGCTAAAGAAGCAAATATACTATTCTTCTCTGTTAAGTTCGCTAAATCAAACTTTGATGTACTGTTCGCACCAGCAAAACTCGCAGCAAAGAAACTAGGAATAGGTAAACCCGTAAAAAGTAAGGGAGAGTCCTTCGCACTAAAAGAAGCTGCTAAAGCTACAGCTAACATTCTTGCAGTACAATCAGGACTATTGCTAATAGCTAAACTGTTATGTCCGGATTGTGTTGATGAAGATCCTAGATCAACTAACTTTGGAAAAATAAAGATATATGGTAGATGGACTGATATAACAGGTGGTATGGCTGGTGTAGCTAGACTTGCAGCCAGATTAACACCAACACTACATGATGGCGAGTGGGGACTTTGGAGAAAGAATCAATCTGGACTATGGAAGAATATGTGGGCGGGTGGATTTGGCTCTGATGACGGAGCTGATCTACTAATGGACTTTGTATCTGGAAAGTTATCTCCATTTGCTAAAACAGTTTTCTTTGACACATGGTTAAAGGGCGGTAGAGACTTCTACGGAGAGCCTATTGGTCTAGATCAATACATAAAGAACTTGGCTGTACCACTTCCGGTAGAGAACGCAATAGAAATGCTAAAAGATCCAAATGCAGAAGGTGTAATACTAGGAATAATATTAGACGGTCTAGGATTTTCAACTAGCACAAACATCCAACCAAATAAAACAACCGGAGTTTTTGAAACAGATAAGATAATTAAAGCAGAGGACTTCATGAGTAAGATGGAAGTGTATGCAAGAGCATATGGAAGTGATCCAGTTACAGCAGCTAATAGACTATTCACTGGACAAAAGATAATCCAAATAAGTCCTAATAATATAATAGTGGTAGAGAGAGATGAAAACTGGGCTGAAAGAAAGTCTGATTACGCCAAACGGTTTAATGTAAATGAAAAGGATATTAAAGAAGTAAGAGAAGAACATCTCGTTCCTATCGCAGCAGGTGGTTCAGACATACCATCTAATAGACAGATGATAAGCAAATCTTTATGGTCAGAGTTTACAAAAGTTGATTTTGCCTACATCAAGGCTTTAAAGGAAAAAAGGATTAAAAAAGCAGAAGGTGAAAAGCTTATATTAGACTATAAAAGAAGTAGGATGAATGGTAGTACAAATATTAAACAAGAGGATATACTTAATAAGTTACAGAAATAAAGTATAATTACAATATGCCGAGAACGATAATAGAAAGAGTTGTGAAACTGGAGTCCGTCATTCCACAAATATGCGAGGACATCCATGACATAAAAGACAATCATCTACATGAGATAAAAAACGAGTTAAAAGAAATGTCTAAAGCTATGACATCCATGAAAAGAACAAGTGCAGAGGTTAGAACAGATGTTACTTGGTTAAAGAAGTACCATTGGGTAGTCATAGGTGCTAGTGTAGGAAGTCTTATCGGTCAGTTAATAAACTTCGTAAAATAATATATATGATTAAAGGAAAATGTATATCACCAAAAAATAAATCTTTGAAAAAGGCTATACTATGAGTTTATTAGGGGTAGACATCAGCAAATGGCAAGAGGATGTCAACTTTAGTTCCCTCGCTAAAAATCAAGACTTTATAATATTAAGATCCTCTTATGGAACTGGGTACACCGATGAAAAGTTTGCAAGAAACAGAGACGGATGCAGAAAAGAGGGGATACCACATGGCTTTTATCACTATTCTTACCCTAACCACAACACACCAGAACAAGAAGCCGATTGGTTTTTGTCTGTAGTAGCACCTCTGGAGTCCGGTGAGCTTCTCTGCTTGGACTTTGAAGAAAGTTATCCTGATCCAGTTGACTGGTCAAAACGATTTTTAGACCGTGTTTCAGAGCAACTAGACGGGTATAAGCCACTACTTTATATAAACAAATATCTAACAAAAACATATGACTGGACACCGGTGGCGAGTAAGGGGTATGGACTATGGTTGGCATATTGGGATTACAACCCAGAGGGAGCTTTTGAAGTTCCATATTGGGAGACAGTGGCAATGAGACAATACAGTAATAACTTAACAGTTAATGGCATAGACGGGAGAGTTGATGGGAATGTGTTTTATGGAGACAAAGATCAGTTCCTCGCATATGGCGTAACTACAGGAGAAATACCATGCAAAAAAGTAATATTGGAAAACGAGCAATTAAAGTCGGATCTAACTGCTATCACAAAACAAAGGGATGGTTTGCTAAAACCCTTAAACGACTTGAACACTCTTTACAAGAAGCTATTGGAAGAAGATAAGATTGAAGATGCCGTAACGGTAAAGCTCATAAAAGACTTTGACACACTAACTAAAGCATTTAAGGTTGAAACAGATAAGGTTTTTAAGAAAGACAAAGAGATTCTGGTTCTGAAAGGACTGAATAAGAAGCTATTAGAGGACAATGAAAGACTAAAGCTACAGAAGTTCACATTTAAGGAGTCTCTTGTGTTCTTGTTTAGATCACTAAAAGAAGGTGATACTGCATGATAGGAATAGAAGCACTAATAGGAGTAGCTCTACCAATTGTAATAGAGTTCCTCGCAAAATATATTAAGAGTTCATCAGGGAAGTTCATCATCGCTTTAGTAGTACCATTGTTAGCTGGAATAGCTCTCAACTTTGAGGGTTTAAGTGTAATTGATGCAGAAGCCGTACTAGCATCCGGAGCAATAATCTTCACATCAGCACAGGGTATATACAAGCTGTTCTTCAGGGATAGTAAGATACAAAAGAGAATAGTTAAACTTTAATAGTAACGGAACTGCCTTATTTCAGACAGCTTTCTTAAATCCTTAACTTGTACTTCGTATTGATCTACAGTTATTGTTATTACACCAAGTTTAGTTCCAGCTACTTGAAAGACTGATTCACTATCAAACTCGTCTACGGGTAACCAACCCATTACTATTGCTGTATTAGTTGGTAGAACAAATCGGCAGAATACTAGAGAGTTTATATGTTTAGTTCTCTTGATCTTATCCCACTGTCTTGAAACTACATCACAACCATAATCCATTTTAGGTTCATAGTTGGTAGAGGTAGCTTTAACATCTATCCTTAACTTTCCAACAGTAAAATCCCACTCATCAATACCATCATTCAGTTGCCAATCATGAACTATGTCTTGCTCAGATAACCAACTTTGGAACGCAACCTCACAGGCTGTTCCAATCCATCTAGTAGCATGATCTTTATCATAGTTGTTAAAATCAAGCCTTTGTGACTTCTCTTTAGTAGATTCTTTTATTTCATCTACCATCTCTTTAGAGAGAGTTTTTCTATGCCAATCATCTCTATCCATGTAAAGATACTATACATTATTAAGATAAATGTTACAATCTTATTATGAGATACCTAATAGCAGGGGGTAGTTTAAGAACACTTCCAGACAGAAAAAGGAAGAACCCTAATAAAAAAAGAGATGCAACTATAATGAAGCTAATAAAGTCTGGAATCAAGCATACGGAGATAGCAAAAAAATATAACTTAACTCCTAGCAGAATCAACGGTATTTTCAGGAGAGAAACCCATTTACCCAATAGATACAATAAGAAATAGTTAATATACTAATATACATTTGTGGTATAGGTTCTAAAATCTAGTAAGATTCTATATACACTTATGAACATCCAAAAACAAATCAAAAGCAAGACTAGCACCTTTTTGTAGGTGTATTTTTTATTGTCTATTGACTGTAGGATGTCTGCGAGAAATGACTAAAACCCTGTCAGAGTATCGGGTTGGTAACCTTTACAGATGTCTTACAGCCGGTAGATAATCCGGAGTCGTGGGGTTCAAATGTGGTGTGCGACTCCCTTCCGAGAGGTAAAAAAATACCACAGCTACACTAACGAAGAACAAAGATGATGTGTAGGACAAATGGAGAAGATCGCTTGATCCTTACAGACGCTTCTCCCCTCTAGTGTGATGCTAGAGCTGATGTGAAAGGAACAGTTGGGCGGACAAAAAAACCGAAATCGCCAATTAAGATTTAATACCTCATTACGGGGTACTTTCCTTCTCGTTCCAAAGATATTAAAAGGGGAAGTACCACTAAAGTTACTTTAATACTCACCTATGACTAAACGAGATATAGATAAAAAACAAGTACATACATTTTTCAAACAAGGAGACTTCCAAGAAGCGGGAAGATCCATTTCTACCTATTTTAAGAAATATTATTCGGCAAAAGATACAATGGACATTATTACAAAGGATATTAGTACAATAGACATTGGAGAGTTAGATCCGACACTTATCTTTGATGGCAAACTACCTTTAATGTAATGGGCAACCGCACTTCCGATATACAAAAGGACGAATGTTTTGTCATTACTGTTGCCTAACTTGTTTTCTACGAGAATCACAGTTACCCAACTGATTCATTATCATATAGAGGGCTGATATTTTCAAGAGTATAATTACACTAATATAATAGGAGAGTAAAAATGTTAATGCAGGAGGCGATAAATGAGCTTTCAAGACTTTACCGACTCAAGAATGAAGGCAAAAAAGTTGACACACTTATCAAAAGAGTTGAAGATCTTTTATTTAGCTACTGCGAATACTCTGAACAAGAACAGTTGGCAGCAGAGACGGCAGATGCGAAGAATAACTAGGTCAGGCAAGAGGAGGTGATCTCTTTATAACCCCCGTTGGCTAAAACTAATGGGGGTTCTTCTATGTTGACAAGACTCTTTGTATGGTCTATATTCTAAACACTATGGGAAACAAGTTCACAGATGAACACAGAAGAAGATTAAGTGAATCACACAAAGGTCAAAAAGCATGGAATAAGGGAATGGGAATAAGTTGTAGACCTTTGTCTAGCGTGTGGAATGATATGGTAGGAAGGTGTGAGAATAAAAATAGACCGATGTATTTGAGATATGGTGGAAGGGGAATATCTATATGTAAAGAATGGAAGGATTATTTTAGGTTTGAAGAAGATATGTTACCAACATATGAGAAAGGTTTAACTTTAGAAAGAATAGACAACAATGGCAACTACTGTAAAGGAAACTGTAAATGGGCTACTTACACAGAACAGAACTATAACAGAAGAAATAATAGAACGGTGTTTTTTGATGGAGCGTGGAATAATCTTACCAAGTTGGCAGATCTTTCAGGTATAAAAAGAAGTACCGTGTATCAAAGGTTTTATGTTTATAAATGGTCGGTTAAAGATTGTTTAACAAGAAAGGCAGGGTGTTAAGTTGGGAATGATACAAAAACGAGATAAAAAAAGAGACTCCGCTTTAATAAAAGACTATCTAAAAGAAAAGAAATCCGGATGGAAGTATTCTATTTCTCAACTCGGTGTTAAATATGCCAGAGTAGAGGGGGATGAGGTATTTCCTTTAACATCAACCAGAATCCACCAGATACTAGACCACTATGAGGTTGAAAAGAACAGGAAGAACAAGGTGCTTGACAAGATAGACAAAAAGACTATACTAAAGTAAGTAGTTAGTTAATGAAAGGGTGCATTATGCCTATAAAAATACACGGTAACGATTATGTAACAGTTGCAGAAAGAGTCCAGTCTGCACATAAAGCTCTAGTAAAGTTGGATATTCAAACAGAGGTTCTATCAACAGATCCTAATGTAGTAATTAAAGCCACCGTAACCACCAAGAAAGGTGTGTTTACAGGAATATCGGCTGCTAATCCAGACAAAGCAATGGAGAAAACAAGTCCGTATGAAATAGCGGAAACTTCTGCTATTGGTAGAGCATTGGGTTTTGCAGGATATGGTTCGGTTGATTCAATAGCCACCGCAGACGAAATGGTAAAAGCTGGTGTCAACACTTGCTTTGGTGGAAATAACGAACCAGACAAAACAAAGAAAAAAGACAATGATAATAACCAATCCCCATCATCCACCATACCTCCAGAAGATGAAGAAATAAATGTAGACGATATAGATCTTGATGACGAGCTAGATGAGTTTGATATGAAACCAGCAGTAATGATAAAAGGTAAGTTGGTATGTGGTTGTGGAAGGGTAATAACTCCAGCAGTTAATAAGTTCTCTACAGACAAGTATGGTCATCCATATTGTATGAACTGCCAGAATAAAGTTAAGAAGATTATGGAGAGTAAAAAATAATGAAATACAAGGATACATCAGGAGATTTTTATAAGTTTATTAAAGAGGAATATACCTATATGGATTTTCTGAAAGACAACGCAGGGCATGTTTATAATACAAACACTTGGGAGTATTACCTTGAAATAGCACTACGATCATTTACTGATCATTTGACCGATGGAAAAACAACAATGGGGGTTAGGGGATGAAAAAAACAACTAAAGCACAAATAGTTATAGCAATAATGTTAGCCACAGCCTTTATATTTGGGGTGGTATTAGATGTAATAAGGGAAAGACAATACAAAGAGATGACAGACGCTTACGGAAGGCTGCAAGAAGCTCTATCAGAGCCAGATGTAATAGAGACAAAAGAGGTTGTAAAAGAACAACCATATATAGAGTTCTCAACAACTGTAATGCCTGAAGGACACTGGGAAGAATATTGTTTGTATCCTGAAAACGAAAGAGGGTATAGATCAAGAGGTGCATTGATTAGATTATCCGGTGGAGATTGTAAGGCAAGTTGGAGAGTTATAAAGGTGTGGGAAAAATGAAAGCACTTGAACTAAACGCTGTTATAACAGGAGTTAGATCCAAAGTGGATGGCTCTCTGGGAATATCAATGGGTACTCCAGAGCTATCTCCGGAAGAAAAAGCAGAGTTTATGAGACTTCAGGGAGCAAACATTATAGCCTTATTCACACCATTAGATGAGCCAAGAGTTCCGGTATATAAAATAGATAAGGTTTTAGAGCAAAAGACACCATCCCAAAGATTAAGAGCTGTATTGTATGTTCTATGGGAACAAGGTGGTGGAAAAGGTGATAGCAACGACTTCTACAGGAAGTATATGGAGAAGATAATTGGCACTATAAAGGATAAGTTGGAATGATACGAACAATTAAAGTACCAGATGGATTTAAGGTAAAGAGGATAGATTTTATACCAGTAAAAGCCAAAAAACAGGTACAGCCTAACTCTAATACCAGCAGACGAGTATATGGTAAGTGGTACAAGGAGTTATATTTCTGGGTAGTGGAGAGGTTTAGTAACCCTAATATATTTAAGACCAGAAGGTTTAAGAAAGCCGTTATACACTCTGCAAAAGAGACAGGTAGGATAAAAAGAGAATATGAGATTTCAGCCTGTACCAAAGAAGCTAAAAAACATATGAAAGAGGTAGATAAGACTGAAGGGAAGCCTAATACTTGGGAAGAAGATGTAGCAGAAGGTATAAAGATAGTTCCTGCACTTGGAAAGTTACTTGAAAGGTTGAATAAGACTAAAGGGAGATTAAAGAAATGAAAGAACAGATAAAAGAAATGGGCTTGATGAATGATATGTATGATGAAACAGAATCTTTTGATGTTGATTGGTCTAACAGGATGGGTAAGGAGCTACTCTCCCTCCTAACCCCACAGGTAGATGGGGTCTCCAGAGATGCCTTGTATATTGGTGCTGAAATAAGGTGGACTGGAATGACACCATTAGAGAGAGCCGAAGCTATAGAACTTGGTTGGCATCCTAGTAATTACTTAAAAGAGGAGTTTAAATGAACATAGATAAGAAGATAAAGGCATTGGGTTACAAAATAGACTTTTGGTATGACAAAGGTAAGCTTGATGCAGTGTGTATTGCAAAGTGGGAAGGTAAAGACCTAAACCACAAGAAAACATATAAGGTTAACGATATTGCTGAAATATTATTAGAGGACTTTTTACAGGAGGATAAGAAATGAATAAATATAAGTTTATACAAAATAATAAGTCAGTTAATGGGAACTTCAAGTGGGAACTTGGTAAGTGGTATACCCATAAAGGCGAGTTGACGATGTGTTGTAGTGGGTTTCATTGTTCAAAAGGTATCTATCAAGCGTTCTCGTATGTGCAAGGTAATATTTTAGCCGAGGTTGAGTGTAAAGGAAAACACTTATCTCAAAAGGATAAAGAGGTTTGGGAGAAGATGAGAATTATAAAGACATATAAGTGGAAGAAGAAAGATAGTGTCTTGTTTGCAATTTATTCTGCTTATTTATGTTTAGACAATTTTGAGAGTGTATACCCTGATAATAAAATACCAAGACAAGCTATAGAGTCAGCAGCAAAGTGGTTAAAAAGTCCTACTAAAAAAAATAAAGACGCAGCAGAGTCAGCAGAGTCAGCAGCATGGTCAGCAGCAGAGTCAGCAGCAAGGTCAGCAGCAAGGTCAGCAG
>Ga0075125_10001564_pt1 | contig 11129 bp, 5 predicted proteins | sample AntAceMetag02UKN_FD_69810 | JGI IMG/M metagenome (GOLD analysis project Ga0075125, IMG submission 69810) | Saline lake microbial communities from Ace Lake, Antarctica - Antarctic Ace Lake Metagenome 02UKN | ecosystem: Environmental > Aquatic > Non-marine Saline and Alkaline > Saline | place... | reverse complement strand
ATTTCTTACAATAATTATATTTGTCCATGTATTTAATGAGATTGTAGAATTACTTAGTAATACTTCTAATGGTGAACCAGTTTGATAAAAAATCTTACAAGCAGGTGTTATCTGAAGTCCATTGTTATAAGTATTTCTCCCATCAGTACTATAAATGTATGAATCGGAAACAGGACAAGTAGAAACATTTATCCATAATGAATAACTTAGGTTTTCAAATGATGTAAATTCTAAAGCTTTTACTGTATTAGCCCAGTGTTTAGTACTTGAAGTTTCAAAAGAATAACCATTTATACCTCCATCTACACAAACTGCTCCACCAGTAGCAGTTAAAGTATAACCATTTACTGGTTCAACCTCACAAGCACCATTATTACCTTGATAAACAGCAGTTAAATCAACACTATAATTAGCTAGTATAAATGGCATAACTGAAAGTATAAGTCCCAATAAGAATATCTTTATTAAACTGCTTTTTTTCATTATTATTTACCTTTTATTTTCTTATCTATATAACTTTTTCCCATTATTTACCTAATTTGATTCAATTCCATTTATGAACTTTTCATTCCATGACCAAATATTATTCCAACTTACAGTGGTTAAAGCACAAGAGTTAGTATAAGATTCTATCCAACAGAAACCATCCCTTGTACTATTAACTAATGTGTAATAATACCCTGTAGATAATTGGTTTATTGTTGGTGTGTACTGCCCTAATACCCCTAACTCATAACAATTTGCTACTAAAGATTTATTTTGTTTTGAACCAGTTGAGTTAAGAACTGCTATACTTACCAAAGTGTGAGTGTTGTTTATCCTGTTTCCATAGGATCTTATATTGCAGTCATAAGCACCACCAGTCGAAGGAACAGGAGCAGTTTCAACAGTTACAATAAAAGAATCTTCTGCTGAATTATAACCAATTGCTCCTGAATACATAACAGTAACATTAAATACTCCTAAACTATTAAAAGTATAAGTATTAGTTATATTCTCAGAGCCACTACTATTAAGCAATATACCATTTATTGATAAATTAATAGTTCCAAAAAATCCTTCTGTTAAATTACCACTTAATAATAAATCAGATCCAATGTTTAATAAAGTGTTACCTGGATAAGCAGTTATAACTCCAGATTTATTTACTTCATTTTCATTCTCATTCATATAATATATACCTTCCTGAATATCTAAACTTCCTACAGAACTATTACCAGTACTTCCTTGACCTGAACCATACGAAATATTATAAGTGCCTACATCATAATTAACTATACCATCAGAAGCACTGAACTCATTAATAATATAAGAAGCAGTTTCGGATTCAACAGCATAAACTAATGATGTGCTGAATATAAAAATTGCTAAGTATATTAAAAATTTCAATTTATCCCCCTATAATAATATGTGTTTCATTTTGTCTTATAACATTCCCATTACTTGATGTTTGGTTAAATATTGTCATATTTAGTTCTCCCCCTAAATCAGGAGTAGTATCTTCAACCACATTTTTAATGAAGCCATCACTTGAAATATCTGATAATGTTAAATTACTAGTACCATTATTTACTCCACTCGTTATTTGATTCATTGTTAAATTCGGAAGTGATGAAAAAGAGTTTCCCGTATTAACTTCTAAATTGATTATGCTAGTATTATGAATGTCGATTTGTATTTGTTGTTCACTATTATTTGTATTTTGCGAATCGTTTATATTTTGAATACTAGTGTTAATAACAGAATCAGAAGCGTCAATATAAGACTGTGAAATATTATTTCCAGCATTTATACCATTTTCTAAACTGTCTATCCTCAACTCTTGATTAGACGCATTAGTATAAAGAGTTGTTGTAGTAATATTTAATCCATCTAATTTACCCACTTGGGCTGTATCATTATCTGTAAGATTAGTTAATGAATTATTAAAAGAAGCCCATAAAACATCTACATAAATCTTTGTTGCATAAATGACAAAGTTATTCCATAAAGAAGTTTCATTAGCATTATGAGTGACATTATTGTTATTCATAGTTGTAATTAAATCATCCACTCTCACTGTATCATTTGATTGATTTTTAACAGCTTGAGCAAAATCTGTTATTTGTCCAGAAGTAATTGCAATACTTTCGTTTTTAAAGAATGGGTCTGTCTCAATATAACTTTGTAAGTATCTACCATCTAAGTCTGAAGTAGTATTAAACCCACTTCCATTAACTGCATCAATTGCTTCTTGGTTAGTGTATTTACTATGATTATCAAATGATTGTGCATAATTCCACAATGAGGTTATGTTTATTTCTAATAAATCAACACGCCCTGTTTCATTCGTATCAGTTGAACTAGAATTACCAATAGATTGTGCATAGTTCCATAAAGTAGTTAAATTTGCATTGATAGTATTATTGTTCTCAACAATTAATCCTGTATCATTATATCTTTCTGAAAAATATGATTCATTAACAAAAATAGAAACATCACCTGTAGATGCACCACCTTCTAATCCTGAATCACTTGCTGTATTTACAGAAGTAATATCACCACTTCCCGAAGCACCAGCATCAGGTCTGCATTTAATAGTTCCATTGTCATATGTACCATAAGTATAATTTCCTTCGTCACATTCTTCTGATGTGAAATTAGTATTAAACTCTCCTAAGTTTAGTACTCGACCATCAATTAAAACAGTTGAATCATTAAGGGCAGTAAAGTTGTTATCAATATCTGTTCTTACATCACTAATATTATTATCAATACTTGCTTCAATTTCTGTTCTATTACCTGCTATTATCGCATAAATAGTTGTTTCTGTTAAATAATTTATAAAGTTACTCCATAAACTTATATTTTCTGCTTGTAAATCAGTTACTGAAACTTCTATATTATCTACTCTAGGTGTTTCATTATTATTGTCTAAATAATATGTTGCTAATTGACCATTAAAATAGTCAGTATCATTTGATTTAATAGAAGCAATACTTAAAGGGACATAGCTTAATATAACTTCAGAAGCATTTTCTCCATTAATTTCTGTTATGGTTGTAACATTAATAGATGATTGCATATAATTTAACCACTCATTTGTATTTAGACTAGTATTTCTTCCAATGATAACGTTCCAAATACCATTAGAAACGTCTACAGAAGCACTTTCTTCATAATAAAATACTTCCGTACCGTTTGATAAATAATATTTAGTATAGCTAACGCTACCATCATATAGTGTTCCATTTGTGTAACGAAGATTCCCTTGTGTGTCTAATGTTACTTGTGAAGCTAAAACCCCCATAAGACATAGCAATATCCCCATTCCAAATATTATTAATCGTTTCATTTTAATCCTCCATTATAATCAAGCTTCCTTTTCCTTTTTCAATAATAACTTCACATAAACGTTCTTGGGTATATAATGATGTTGTTATATTTGCTTCTATATTAACCTTTCCCACAGTACCATTAATTTCTAAGGTATATGGGGAATTTTGCATCACATCTTGTGTAATATTACATAAATCACTACATTGTATAAGGTGATTAGAATTTGTAGATATTACACAAGAATCACTAGGTGTATAATTCCCAATAGTTATTGTTCTTTCTTCTGTTTGATTTATATTTCCACTTGTATCTATTGCAAATGATTGATAGGTATATGTTCCCAAATCAAGTTCATCTGTTCCTTGTCCTGTTTCATTTACCCATAAAACCCAATCATTTAATGCAACTCTTTTATAAAAAGAACGTTGTAATCCTAAAACTTCTTGAGAATTAAATGCTTTATTATACAATCTTATTTCGTCTAATGTTCCGTTGTAATGACTATGTTTGTTTGGGGGAGAATACCCGTCGTCATAATCTGAACCAATATTAACTAAAGTAGAACCATCATAAGTTATATCTACTGTGTTTGCTGAATATTTTGCAGAACCATTTACATACATTGTTACATTTGAATCTGAATAACTAAACACAATAAAGTTCCATTTGTTTAATTCTATATTTGCTCCTGATGTTGAATAAGTATTTCCCTGAGTATGAAATAATAATTCTCCAGAACTAAGTCCTAAATGCCACCCATTGTTTGCCGACCTTGCCCCTAATCTAAATAAATCTCCACTGTTTGTTGAGTTTGGTTTAATCCACATAGCCAAAGTTAGATTCTCAAGTCCAACTAAATTAGAAGTTGTTTCTGCTCTTAGAAAACTATTCTCGTCATCAATAAATAAATATCCTCCTCCACTTTTGCCTTCAATAGTATCAACTGCTGAACCAATAGTTGTTAAATTATTTCCTTGAACCATATCTACAATATTAGTTTCGTTTTCTCCTATATTTGTATCATTATCAAAACTATAAGCTAATACTAAACCATCTGATGCCGTATAATTTGTTCCATTTAAATTAAACAAAACACTTTTAACATCACTTGCATTTATTGAAACTGTGTAATTAAAATAGGGTTGTGTTTGTGACAATTCATCTACAGGAGTATAATCTATAAATTTTATTTCTGGAAAATCATAATCTATATAATCTGTAATTGTTCCTGTCCAATTTGTCGAGATATTTGAGATAGTCATATTGCTTGTCATATTAGCGTAAGCAAAAAATTCGTATTCACTACCTACGTTTCCTGTAGCATTAATCCAAAAAGTAACTACCTGACTTTGTGAAGCATTTAAATTAATTGTAAAAGGATTTGAACTTTTGTTTGTCCAAAAAGGTAATGCTCCCTGAGTAGTATTAACTAAAGCTTTTGGAACATCAACTGCACCAGCAAAGAAAGGGTCATCAAAATCAAAGAAGTCGTCAGCATCTCCTCCAGTCATACATAAATCTGAACAATCAGAAGAATCTACTGCACTTCCAAGTCTATCATAACTTGGACAAGCCCAACCAGTAGGCATCCATGTATTAGGGTCAAGATATTCTACATAAGCACAATCTTCATTATTAGAACCTGAAACAGTATATTCATCACAACCACTATCTTCAACAGTATAAAAACTATAATCTCCAGTTGTGTTAGTACAAACTTTATGGGTTTCCATCATAAACATCAAACACATAGTTCCCCATGAAGCAGAATCATAACTTAAATTTCCAGCATCTGGAATAAACATATCACTACAACCAGTACAAGTTCCCGAAGAACAATCACAAGTATCTGTTGGGTCAAGTGATACATTAATATCTCCACAATCTGCACCAGTACATGAAACATTAATATCTATTTTGTGCCATTGATATTGAGAATAGTTTGCTTGATTTGTTGATGGAGTTATAATTTGTATTCCAACTGATGGGACAGAAACAAGTTCAGTATATTCTATATTAAGAATGGGTCTGTTTGCAACCGTTCCTCCATTTGAAGAAGTAAACAACCCGTATTCCGTAACCCTTCCAGATTCTGATAAAGAAAGATTTGAATAAAATACATAAGTGAATTTATAATCTGTATTGTTCACATTTGCTTGGGTCATTGTAGTAGCATTAAAAAACACTCTTGAATCATCACTGGAGGTCAGATTAACATCTTGAAACATCATATACTTTGTCCAATTAACTCCATAGAAGTTTGCATTAGACCATCTAATATTTGCCATTGATTGATTCCCTAAATATCTTGCACAAGTTATATTTATTGAATCTGCACCAATTCCACCTTTGTTTTCAAGATAAAGAGATATGTTTGAACTTACTATTGTTGCATCACCATCAAGATTTAATTTAGTTCTATTATATTCTAAGATAGTTGCCATTGCCCCTGAGATATAAACACCCAAGAAAAGATTTCTATTAGTATGATAATCTGTCGTTGGTGTTGCTTCTACTATTGTTGTGTCTTCTATTAAATAAGTATAATTAAAAGAAACGATTGTTGATTCTTTTCCGAAATGTATCTCTTTAAATCCTTCAGAATCTATGTCTATAATATTCTTATCTTTTATATCTTTTATTATTTCTTCTTCTTTTTCTATTCCATCTTTAACAAAATATGATACTTCATCTATCTTGTCATTAATTTGAATTGTTTTACTTGTCCAATTATAATCTAAAATAGTTATATCTTTTGGGTCGTCTTTATCTTTCCCATAAATAATTGTTGGAATAATCCAAGTATCTTTTAATGACTTGGCGTCTTCTACTTTTAAACAATTAGAATTAGCATATAGTTCTTCTCCAGAAGTTAGTAATCCTTTCTTTATTAATTGTCCTTTTGAATCTCTATAGATAGAATATGAATTTTTGGTCATTACATCAATACACTCTTGTCCTGAGGAAATTAAAACTTCTTTTTCTGAATCACCGATGATGGATATGTCAGAACCAAACCAAGTTAATGGGTTATACCATTGTGCTGAAATGAAAGTTAAACTAAATAGTGTTATAAAAACTAAAAGAAAAAGAAATTTATTCTTCTTCATTCTTTAATTACTCCAGCTTAAAGGATTGTACCATTGAACACTAGATTTATTTTTATTCATTTGTGGTTGAATGTTTTGCATTGGACTTATATTCTGACTTTGGCTAACTAATCTCTGTTCGGCTAATCCTTTATGTGTTTCTCCACCCAATGCCCTCCTATAAGCATCTTCAATTATACTTAGTACATCTAAAACAATAGAAGAAAAGTTATTCATCTTATAAGAGTTATCTATTTCATATCTTTCATAGTTGTTATAAATTAAACATCTTATCTCATGCCCAATCATTCTTACTCTAAAATTTATTTCTTCAATATTATAGTTAGATAATACCTTATTCTTATTTACTAATAAATATATTTTTCTTAATACATCATTTACTCCTAATTCATTTAAGAATATTTGTCCTTTATTTGGGTTTCTTTGCCAGCTCTCATTTCCTTTATCATCCATCTTTAAAATATCACACCTCAATGAACGGGCAATCTCTATTAGTTCAGGAGAAAAATCTAATTCAAATTCAATTAAGTTCTGTTTCTGTTCTTGGTACTGCATCTGTTGATATCCATTAGGATTATTATTTTGGATTTGTGCTTCTTTTAAAGCATCTTCATAAGCATTTATTATTTCTTCTTTTTCTCCCATCTTAACTAAATATATTACTTGCGTCGTTTATTTCTTTCATTATTCCATTGATGCTTACATTCCCATAAGTGTCTGGAATTGTTTTACCTTCTGGGGACATTTGACTTTGCATTCTCCTCTGTTCAAATCTTTGGAGTACTACTCTCTGCTGTGGGTCTATAATTCCTCTCCTTCTTGCTTCTGCTTTTTTAATTGCTATTTGCCCCCTTAACCATTTTCTATAACCATAAACACCACCAAATCTTGCATATCTTTTATCATAAGTTCCCCTTGGTCTTCCCCTTCCACTACCCTTTACTCCTGAAATTGTTTTATCTTTAAGTTGGGAATATTTATTTCCATAAAGAGATTTTGTAATTCCTGTTGAAACCACCCTTTTTCCACCTTGTATAAATGATGCTACCTTCCCTGTTCTTGATTTATTATACTTGTCTCTTGAACTTATAGCACGCTCTCTACTTTCTCTTCTAGCTAAATCATTTAACAAATTTCTTTTTGTTTCACTCTTCTTTAATTTAATATACCTTTCATATTCTTCTGGACTTAAAACATTTTTTGCAGAATTAAATGCACTTCTTTTTCTCTTTACCATCTTAATTATAATTGATTTATCTTTATAAAGACCACCTTACAAAAGTTATGAAATCTTTATACCAATTAATTTATTTATTTGACTTGCATTCCTCTTTGCTTTTTTAATTGCACTTTTTTCTTCTCTTGTTTGTAATAGTGCTTTTGTCTTTTGTATTCTTAAATTTGGAGTATAAATTTTCTTTCCTTTCCTTATCTTATAATTTCTAAAGTAGTTAAAGTCAGCCTTACCAATATTATCTACATTAAATACTTCTTTACTTCCAGATTCAACAACCTTAAAGGTTCTTGCTAGTGTTCTTAATGTTCTATTTGAACCTATCTTTAATGCTTTATCTAAAACATTTCCAGAACCTATTGCCACAAACTTCCCTCTTCTTTTAACTAGGGTTGTGTAAGTTTTTACTTTTCTTAATGGTCTCTTAATCTTTCCTAATTTAAAAAAAGGAACTATTGGAGTAATTATTCTTTTCAATGGATTTAGTGGAGGTCTTATTCTTGGGGGTTTAAAAGAAGGTACATTATTTAGATTAACATTTAATTGCTTCTGTTCCTCTACCTTTAATGTTTCATAAATAAGTCCTTGTTGTTGCTTCTGTTTATTATCCTGCTTTTCCGATTGTACAAACACATTGGAACTCTTACTCCGTGAAGCTCTTTTAGATATTCTTGCATTAATAATACCCGCCACTCTAGAAGACTTTTCAATATTTAGTTCATCTTGTTTTATAGAGTTAGATAAGTATTTTGCTTCATTATTTAATAATGATTTTCCTTTATTTTTATCTTCGAGTATCAGACTATTTAATTTTGTTCCTTTTACGTTTGTTGAAATATCTAATATCTCCTCTGTTTCTTTTCCTCCAAAACCTAAGTCTTTTAATTCATTTGTTTTAAACGTCTTAGATAAAACATTACTAGCTCCACCAATATCCTCTTCAGATATTCTTTTTACTATCTTCAGTTTAATGTCTCCTTCTGAATAAACTATTGATTTTTTCCCAGCACTTAAAGTTTTATCTATTGGTGATTCCCCCTCAAGAACTATAAGTTTAGATGCTTGCTTGTTTCTTCCAGTAACTCCTTTAGAAGAATATATCTCTGAAAATGTTTCTGATTCTGAAGGGTTGATATTAAATTTATTAGAATCTCTTATTAAAATTATTTTTCCTACATCTTCTCTTAGTGCTTCTCCAAATAATTGTTTATTATTTATTTCTTCCAAATCTATTAGACTAAATTTTTTACTATCTACGTTTAGTGTTGGAAGTTTTGTTTCCCCTACTTTATCTGCTTTAGATACGAAAGGTATTGTTTCCTCTACTAATCCCCTTTCTATTGCACCCTTACTTAGTTTAACACCCTTAGTCTTTATTAATCCCCCTTGTATTCCAAAGAGGTCTCCTTCTTTTCCTGCCAACTTAAATGCACTTCCAGTACCAAAGTCATTTGTTATCTTTATCTTTGGAGTTAATGGTCTACCTACAGAAAGAATATCTTTAACGTCTCCAGACACTATCCTTGTTTTTATGTTATCAAATGAAAAGTCCTGATATTTCTCTGTTAATGAACCACGACTAATATATACTTTCCTTCCTTCTTTTTCTAAAACTAATAAATCCCCTTTAAATTTTTGATTAAATATTTCTGGTTGCTTTAATTTTATTATGTCTCTTGAAAAGTCTTCAGATAGTCCTTTTATAATATTCTCTTCATCCCCAAGGTTAGTTAATTTATTTATTGTGTTTGCCCTTTCTAATTTTCCTGATTTAGTAAATGGATTTCCAGAATATACTTTTTCTAATTCTGGTGAACCAAATAATATTGCTTTCTCTTCCTTTAATGAAAATACTTCTATCTTTAATCCTTCTTTGAATCTTCTATTAAATCCCGCTACATCCCCATACAATTCATAATTAATATCTTCCACATTCCCAATATTTAACTTTCCCATTCTTTTTGGAGATTGTTCTATTGTAAATACTGGTTCTTTTAATGGTCTAAAATTTTCAGGCAATATGTCTTCTGTTAATAATGTTGGTTTAAACTTTCTTAATGGTAATGCTTCTTTTCTAATTATCAATCCTTCATCAAAGTTAAATAATAGCCTTTGATTAAATATTTGTTGTTTCCTTGTAGTTAGTAAAACATCTTGCCCCTTAGATAATTTAGGAATAATATCTTCAGTTCCTATAGATAATCCATTTGAATAGAATCTTGGATTATTTAAATATCTTGAAGCAGAACTATAACCAATAGCACCTAGACCAATAGTTCCTAAAGCAATTCCCCCAACACCCATTATCAGTGCTTCCTTTTTATTGTCTTGTGCATAATCTTTTATACTGTAATCATAAGGTTTTGTTCTCCTTATAACATCAGAGAGATATATAAACGCATCCCCCACTATTGGAATTGCCAAACCTAAACCTATTGCCGTTGCAACTGTTGCACCTTCTTCAACCCCTTTTAGGAATTGCTTCTTAGTTACTGCTGGAACATATCTTTCTTCTTCTATCGAAAGTATCGGCTGTCCAGTGAATAAATCATATTGTGTAGTTCCCCTTGTTAAATAAGGATATGGTACATCTGCCTTTATCGTTCTTTCCCCAATAAGTATATCTTCATCTTTTATTCCACCAATAGATAATCCAGCACCTAATGCAAATGTGGCTAGTTTTGCATAAGTTTTTGTTGCTACATCAAATGCTACTGAGGGAATTATTGCTATATCTCCCACGGTCAATTCTTCTGTTGAAATTGTTTTGCTTGTTTTTTCTGGATTTAAACCCTCAAAGATAATCGTTCTTTTTTGAATTTTTAGAGGGTCGGTAATGGTTATATTACGTGAAGGTATCAATACCTCATTAAAAATATTTTTATTACTTTTATAATATTCTTCATTTATATTAGTATTAGACACATTATTTTTAAATTTACTAAAGTCTACACTCTTAGGATTAAAGTTTCCACTTTGATAATCATATTCAAATTGTGGACTATCCATTGAAGTTCTACTTTTAAAAGAGTTGAAATTATTTACAGAAGACTCAGAAGGAAAAATATTAATTTCATTATTATTTTTACCTAATCCTAAAAGTTTTTTTATTTCTGGATTAAATTCTTTATTACTAACTTCTTCTCTTATTGTTCCAGATATTGTAACTCTCCCAGAATCTTTCCTATCTATCTTTCCAGAAGAAACAAACTCATCCCTTATCTTTCTACTATATTCATTTGCAGTTAATCCCCCTGTATTTGGAACTGTTGCATTTCCAATATAACTAGCACTTCCCACACTTACTCTTCCCCCTTTTATTTCTACCCTAGTTCCATATTTTTCTCTGTTTAATATTTCTCTATTTCTTCTATTTTGTTCTATTAACTTTTGTCTTTCTATTGCATCTCTTTGTGATTGTAGTTGTCTTTCTCTTATTTCTTTTTGCTTATTTTGTTGTTCTTGTT
>Ga0075125_10001563_pt1 | contig 11130 bp, 12 predicted proteins | sample AntAceMetag02UKN_FD_69810 | JGI IMG/M metagenome (GOLD analysis project Ga0075125, IMG submission 69810) | Saline lake microbial communities from Ace Lake, Antarctica - Antarctic Ace Lake Metagenome 02UKN | ecosystem: Environmental > Aquatic > Non-marine Saline and Alkaline > Saline | place... | reverse complement strand
TCAGTTCCTCCAAGGTTATGAAAATCGTTAGTGACAGCTCCCTGCAAGTCTGCTAAGGAATTATACCAAGAATCCGTAACAACAAAGTCAATTGTGCCGTCAGCATCTTGATAAGTAACAGTAATATTTGTTTCGGTGTTGCCAGTGACCATCGCACCGACCTTATCTTGTACCTGCTCGTCTGTGAGTTGAGTGTTTGTATCAGTTTTTATATAACCAAAAGCTCCAATGTCTCCATCGGATAATTGTGTGTTGTTGTCAGTGTATCCAACAGCCCAAGATTGTAGTTCGGCAAAAGTATCAATGTCAGTGTCTTGCATATAGCCAGTGACAGTCAAAGAATCTGAAATATTTTCGTCTGTAATCGCTGTATTAAAAGTAGGTACTCCAGTTACTCTGAAAGTACCATTAACATCTAAATCGTATGATGGAGTAGTGTCTTTTATTCCAACCATATCTGCGAAATACCCATATCCACTAGCAACCTGTAAACCATAATTGTTAGTTGCCTCCGAAGCATATCCATATAAACCAACATTTATTGTGTTAGCTCCGATAGATGTTCCATTAAAACCATATTGGACTGGTAAACCAGACCTGTTAGCAACCATTTTGATAGCTTGAACATAGGGATAATCATCTGTCAAATTAACTTCTAATAATCCTTGACGAACGCCAGAAGTTCCAATAAATACATCTCCGTCTACTTCTAATGTATTTTGAGGTGAGGTTGTCCCTATACCAACGTTACCATTATCTAAAACAGTTAATGAACTTGTAGCAGTTGCTTCGTTAGAAGAATTACCTACATAAATATTTGTATGTGGTAATGCAGTCATAGAGCCAACAGCGTTTAAGGTGTTTCCAGCCCAAGTTAGATTAGTCCCGGCTGTAATCTGATTTGAAGAAGTTATCCCTGTAGTGTTGTTGTACCAATAATCGTTTGTAGTGGTTGCAAAAGTGCTACCTCCACCTGAAAAAACAGTATTTATCCAATTAGAACCATCATATTGTAATATATCATCTGTAGCTAAACCAAAAATATCTACATCCGTTAAAGAATCTATAGACGGATCAGATGTTAAGGTATAAAAACCATCACCTACTACATTTTGATTATTCCTACATATAACAATTCCAGCAACACTAGCAATAACTAATACTAACATTACAATGTATGACTTGTTTTTCTCAAAAAATTTTATCATATTTTTGATAAATCAATTTTAGATATTTGTTTAGGGTCTATCTCCGCTAGACGCGGGATAATTTTAGATAAATATTCTTTTGTATCTTTTAATTCTTTTTCTCTAAAAGATATTTCTCCTAATCTTTGATCTTGCTCTACTATTTTTTCAGCTATATTATCTTCTATTCTTTTTAACTCTTTTCCTTTATAACTAATTTCATTGTCTACTGTTTTTATAGTTTTTCTAATATTTGATAATTCTACTTTCAATCCTTCAACTAATAACTTTTGATTTTCACTTTTTTCAGATAAACATAGAATTTCTTGATTAAGTTCATTCTTTTTATCTTCAAACTTTTCATCAAAATCTTCAAGAATAGATTTTTTATTTTTCAATTCTTTTTTAATTGGTAATAATTCTTTCGATATAGATTTCAATTCTTTATTTTTATCAGTAATCTCATTATTACATGATGTTAATGATTCTTTAAGAACAGAAATTTTATCAAGTATTAAAACTTTAGATTCCTCTGCTTTTACTAATTCATATCTTCGTTTATCAAGCGTATCAGAACTGTCATCGATCATACCTATAACTGTTTCAAGTTCATCATTTTTCTCATTGATTTCATTATCAATTTCTTTTATTTTTTCACTATAATTCTTTATTTTTAAATTACTCTCATTAGAAAATTTTTCTAAATCTTTACTAGTATTTTCTTTTTCATTTTTTATTGATACTAATTCTTTTTCTATTTTTTCAATATTATCAATGTTAACATTACTAGCATCAATGTTTTTTTGTATAATATCTAATTCTGATTTCTTTACAGAAATTTGAGCATTAATATCATTCAATGATATATTATTTGTACTAAATGACATATTTTTTAATATTATTATTAAACTTGACCTAGTTTAGCGTTTATAACAGCTAATGAATTAGTGACAGTCCCAGTACCTTTAATAGATATTTTTATATATCTGTCCATAATTGGAATAGCTAAACGATACTTACCAGTCGAGGAAATTTGATGCTCAACTATAACATCAGTTTCTGTACCACCAGAAGTTGATTTAGCTGTCTCTTGATAAAAAACTGAATTGTCTTCTGAAAATTCTACTTTTAATTCTACTGTAGTAAGACTTCCTTTAGTAAGCCCTAACTCAATGATTAATTGATTTTCATCATTATTAGACTGAACAACAGTTCCAGCCACATAGGATGAAGTTAAAACAAGAGAAGCCCTAACAAGTTTTTTTCTTATACCTTCTAATATTGACATATTTTTTTAAAATTATTTTTTATTATTCTTAGTAGATTTATTATTAACGATTGCTTCTTCTTTTACTTCTTCTTTTACTTCTTCTTTTACTTCTTCCTTTACTTCTTCCTTTACTTCTTCTTTTACTTCTTCTTTTACCTCGTCGACTTCACTCCTTTTTTTAGCGATTTCTTCTTTTTCTTTATCTAATTTCTTTTGCCATTTAGCTTCATCTTCTGGTGTCATTTCTTTTTTATCATTATGCAAAAATTCTGTTTCCATTTTTTTCGCTACTTCTGACTCAAAATGTTCATCATTACCTCTGTAAATATTGACAAGTTTTAAAATTTCTGCTTCCTTGTCAGGTGTCATTTCATCTACTAAATTTGTAAAAATCTTATAATCAGCTTTTAAACTAGCATTTTTAAGATTTGTTTTTTCTTGTTGAGTAAATACTTCCCAACGAATTGAATCTGTAATCATATTCTTTTTTATATTATTAATTAAATATGCTATCTCGCCCACCAATAATGATGAACGAGTACCGTATTTAATCGGCTGGTATAGTCTCGTTAACAGTTACAACAATATCAGTATCACTTCTTTTCCAAAATGTAAGTGTAGCAAAATCATTTTGCTCTATAACTACATTTTGTCCATCATTCTCTTGTAAGTCCATGCCTGTTCCAGCGGCAATAGTTGTAGTTGTTGCAGCACCAGCAGCGTTTTCGATTATAATAGTTCTTGGAATACCTGCTGTTTGTAGGCAGGTTGTAATAGTTGAAGTAGCCGGCAATGTTAATGTAGCTGCAGCACCTAGCGGAGTAAACTCAATATAACTACTACCGCAAATTTCTTCAGCTGTTAAAGTTCTAGTTGCAGAAGATGTCGAAATAACAGCGACACCGACTCCAGAACTTAAATCACCATCAACAACTAATGAACCAGAAACTTCCAAATTACCACTTATAAGTGCATCGTCTGACACTTCTAAGTCGTCAATGTATAAATCATTCATAGCAGTCCACTCATCTGCATCCAAACTAGTTGGATTAGGATCACCTAAAGCTCCGATAGAACTAGGCTGTGAACCGTCAATATTTACATTAACATCAATATTAGGAGTGTCACTACCAATAAAGGTACCAAATAATACAACCACTATAACCAATAATGCGGTAACAATATACCCTGTATATTTTTCCATAAAATTTTAGTTAAATGGTTAATTAAATCGTGTTACCTGTACCAGTAGAACCAAAAGCCCACTGCCATCCAAGAATTACTGGACCAAAGACAGTAGAACCTGTTTTCTTAACAGTTCCATTATCATATTCTGGTGCTTCATTCATTCTAGGTTTCCACGCATAAGCCATAAAAGCTCTACGTTTAGCTCGACCAGCTTCTGATAATGCCCAATACTCACGATAAGCATAAGGAATATCTGGAGCAATAACAACGCTAATATTAATTCCACGTCGTTTCAATGCCTCAGCACTAGCTACTTGTAAACCAAGATTAGCCACATCAGGACCCTGTCTTGAATCAATCAATTTATAAGCGTAAGCAGCCTTTTCAGTAGAAATAATCAATCTTAAATCACGTACTGGTAACAACTGTATACCATTATGATTTTTAAACCTGTTCATTCTTGAAATAGCATCAGTTACTGCAGTCGGACCTAAAGGTCTTTGTGTATCACCTGAACCGAAATTATTATACTGTGTTTCCCCATTCTTCAATGAATGAGCTGCGAAAAGAGCTTCATCATTACCAACTTTCAAAAAAGTTGTACCATGACCCAAGTAAAATACTCGACAAGCATCTTCATTCCATCTTTGATTCATTGATTGTTCAAATTCTGACATGTCATTTCTAACCTCCATCATGCGCTTTGAACTAGCACTTTTTGCTAACCAATGTAAATCCTCTTCAGTCATTACAAATTTAGCTGTGTATTTTCTCATAGCAAGAGTAACAGGATAACCTTTTACTTTTGTTACAACATTATACTCCTGACCTTCAGAAGATAACGGTGCCCTACCGAATCCAGACATGTCATTCAATACCTCTTCAGGTACATCTGGTTCATATTCGTTAAGACCTAATTCCTGGTAGTATAGCATCGAGGATTGTTCATCCTTCGCTCTACTGTATAGAGCTCTTACTGTTGCATCTACTACATCAGAATATAATCCTTTAATTGTTTCCATATTTTTTTATGTAGTTAGATTATTAACTTTGAGCAAAAGCTCTATTTTGTGGTTCGGCAACCTCTACGACTACAAGGTCTGTATCGCCATCACCTTCTGGGTCAAATGCTTTAACTAGAAACTGTCCATTTGCACCTGCACTCAAATTTATTGTAATGGCACCTGTAGTACCTGATAAATCAGCATAAGCGCCAACATCAGTTTGTACACAAGCTTGGTCCGAAGTGTAAACCATTTCGATACCGGGAGTAGCTTCAATGTATCCAATAGTTGTTTCATCAACTGTTTCATTGTCTAAATCAGAAACAATAGCTTCTTTAGCGAAACCAATAATTTTGGTTCCAGCTGTAGCTACTATCAAAAATCCATCATCATCAATAGTTAATGGATCTGCAATGGCTATAGTTGTACTATTGGCTACTATAATTGGTGTCCCAATACGCGAATTTTTTTCTTTGTGAAATCTTTGCATATCATAATTTGGCAAGTTCTTCGTCTATTGCTTTCTTATCAAAACCGGCACTTTTAAGGTTTTGTCCTACGGCACGTTTTTTTGCGTCAGAAGTTGCAACGTTTCCTTCATCCGCGCCATAATTACCGCCACCTGAAAAATTAACCATTTGATTTTCTTGATTTTCTGCAATAGAACGATTCTTGCGATATTCGTCAAAAGCATCAGTCGATGCTATTGCGAGAGCTTTTTTAAAGTCCTTAGCGATGTCACCAGTTTGCTTAATATCGTTTTCATAAGCAGCAATAATAGCTGCTCTAGCATCAGGGTCAGTTGTTTCAGTATTGGTCAAAGCCTCTACAGCGTTCTTGTTATTAAGCTTAACAAGATCACGTTTAGTTATCGGCTTATCTAATTCATCACCATCATTTTCTTCTTGCTTTTTTTCAACGATTTTTTCTTCTGGTTTTTTTGTGTCCTTTTTGAGGGAATCTATAGCTCGATTTTTGTGACCGATTATTTTAGTCTGTTTAGCTAACTCAGCTAAAAGCTCATCGGATGAAGCACCTTCATGCTTCGTTTTTAAATCTACTATAATTTCTTCATCAGACATTTTAGAGTAGTCTTTTTTTTCGATGTCTGCGCCAGTGCCATCAACACCTTCGCCACCATCAGTGTCTACTCCATCTCCGTCTTTATTAGCCTCGGATTCGGTTGCTTTTTTTTCCGCCTCAAGCTCGGCTGTTGTTTTTTCGTCTTCCATTTTAATCTTTATTACCCCCGGATCAGGGGCTTAATAATCCTAACACTTTGATTACCGCACAAAGTGAATAAAAACTGATTAATGGCACTCAATTTTTTGAGTACCAATATATCAAATTTTATCTAATAACTTCTATCTCTTGAAATTCTTTACTCTTCTTTTGTAAACGAACTTGTTTATCTCTCTCAATCATTATCGCTAATCTATAAGCACTTACTGAAATTTCGTCACAAGGTTTAAGCGCTAACTCTTGATAGAACTTTCTGATTATTTCTTGACTTTCAAGTCTATATGCATTACTGTTCACCCAATTATGTACTGCTTGTAGATATGAAGCCTTCTCATGAGCTGGCAACTTCTTATAAGCATCATCAGCCCTATCAAACGGATACATAAATGAACCGAAATAAGTTCTAAATATCCAAGAAATAACGTAAAACTTAATCTTGTTCTTCGTCTCCTTTAATATCTTCATAAAGTTCTAAGTCTTTAATACTAGTTTTATAATATTCCTCTTGAGCCTTATTAGCATCAGCCCATAATTTAGATCTTCCTTGCGTAATCTTTACAGCACCAGTCACATATTGTGGTAAACTCTCTATTGCTGACATTCTTAAATCAGATTTCATTATTACATTATTAAAGAATTCCCAGACTAAATCTCTTAATACACTTAATTGATCTGCTTGAAGATTATCTTCAGCTTTTTGTTCTTTGGACCTAGTGTCAGGAGCTGCCAAAACTTCTTCTACTATTCCATTGTTAAGGTTTTCGTTTTTGCTCATAATTTTTATATTATTAATTAAACAGTTGGTATCCCAGTTCCAGAATCTGCTAAGGCAGATGGATTATCTGTCATTTTACTTAAAGAATTTTGACCACTTCCACTTCCCCCACCGTTACTAGCTTGATCTTCTCTGGCTTGCTCTTCCTTTTTACGCTGTTCTTCTTCTGCACTCACAAGCATTTCATCTTCATCATCACCATTTTCTCTAACTAACATTTTAGCTGCTGACTTTTGATTAAACAAATCTGGTCTACTTGAATATCTATTAAACTTCATATCAGCCTTGGCCTGTCTTATAGCTGGTGTTTCAGGTATCATGTTTTCTACAGTAGCTTTCAAGTATAAGTCAATTTCGGCCCAATAATCTTTCCTAATATATATACTTTGCCTAGACACTCCTCTTTTACTAGCCTTTTTATCTTGTTTATAAATCTCATATTCCTCTTCTTCAAGTTCTTTCCGGGACATTTTCTTACTATTAAAAAATATAATCTGCATTGTCCCAGCACTCCCGTCAGGTAACATTTGATTAGGAATAGCAATTTTAGATATTTCTTCTCTAGTTTTAAATTGAAACATTCTCATTATAATGGGAAATGACCTTGACGATACTAAAAACATTATTTGCAATGCAAAAGAATTTAATATCTTATTAGCATTTGCATCAGCTAAAACAACCTCTCTAGCCGTCTGTCTTCCCTGTTGAGTCTGCCCACCCATTTGTGGTGGTACTGTCGCTCTATCTATTTCTGTATCTGAACTTTGTTCCAACGCTATATCAGAACTATCTATACCAGCTGATAATCCCGGTATAGTTTCTACATCCCCCTTACCCATGCCAGCCGGTGCTTGAGTTATCATTCCTGGAATAACAATATCTGAATCCACAAAAGTTCCATTATATGTAATCAATGGAGGAATTGCAGACATTTTACCTTTCCATCTCAATAATGTTTTCCAACCATCTTTCCATTTTTTATCTTCCTTAATCTTATTAGGCAATGAATTACCCCAATAATACTCAGGTCTTGAAAACATTTCAAATATTCCCTTGTTAATAGGATAACCACCATCATGATAAGGACTCAAGTTTTCTGGATCAAACAATAAAACTCCATTACATAAAACATTAAAGTATTTAGCTTTTTTCACATAAGAAGGTAATTTACCAATCCTTTTATATTCTACTAATTTATGTCTAGGTACAACACTCCAAATTCTAACAACTTGACACTTGTTCTTCATATCAATCATAGTTCCAATATCTTGAAATTTACTATCATTCATTCCTGAAAAAATAGTACTCATGCTTGGATAAACATAATCCTTAAATTTCTTTAATCCACCAAATTCACGTTCAGCATCTTCATAAGTAAGACTATCTTGTACTCTCATCAACCTAGATTGTAATTGTATATTCGGTTGATAAAAATTAGGTACTAATATTTCTTCGTTCGGTACTAAAGACGATTCCAATTTTCCATCAATTATATCATCTTGAATATGAACTGTTCCTTGGATAACATTTTTATGTACATATCGAACAAATTTTTGGTGACCAGATTCCGCCGGTCTACCATCGTTTTCATGAGCATATTCTAACATGGCCCTTGAAGCCCTTGAGAATATCCTATCTTCTTCTTGCTGATTATTCTGTGCTACAACTGTAGGATAAAATAAATTTAATGCTAAATTAGTTATAAAAATATTTGCCTTATCTCTCGACACTCCAGAAGAATATGGAACAATCGGGTCATTCGGTAACTGACTCTGACATAGATTATTATAATCATATTCACTATCTTCCCAGAACTGCTTTAATGTTTTACCACCTAGTACCGTTTGAGCCTTGTCTTTTAAATTCCTATCAAGTATAAAATGACCATATGTTTTCATTATAAAATCAAACTCGACTTGATCAGGCGCATATGGTGCCTTATTATTTGCAGACTCCCTTATATCGTTTTGTGAATTATTATCCATATTATAAATTTAAAATTCTACTTCTAACACTAGTTAATTGTTTTTGAGTTCTTTTATACTCATAAAATTCTTTATGTAAACTAGATTTGTATTCATCTTTTTTCTGACCAAAAGGTCTAAAACCTATTTGATCGATATAAGCTAATGCATCTGACAAGTCATCATGCTTAGCTTTCGGAAAATCATACAACTGCTTTTTCAAATTACTTGTATGGTCCGTAGCGTTATGCTTGAAATATACCTTTCCATGTTCTAACCTGCCTTGAACAGCTCCTCTTATTCTATCTTCCTTATTAACACCACCATGTTTTAATTCTACAACTACTGGGAATATTTGTTTTTCATCACTCCGCTGACGAATGTATGGCATGACCTGATCTTCCAACGATTTTTTTTCTACACCTATCTTAATAGGCTTATATGTCTCCCACAAGTAAAAAATCCAATCAATTAATTCTGGAGAATTCAATCTTTCTGCCCGGACCAACTGTGTATACCAATTTCCTTCACCATCAATGTCTACGATTATTGTACCTGTATAATCTGGATCGTTCTTAGCGCGTGCCTTTGAGTCGGCCACGTCTATAGTAATATATCTATTAACTACTCTGTCTTTAATATCCTCTTGTTTAAATATTTTTTGCAACCAAGACAACTTTATTTCTCTCTCTTCATCCGTTAATGGAGTATTAAGCATCTCTCGATTATATGTAGTGTAACCCTGTATCCTTTCTTTTGTTTCAAGGCTTACTTTCCTTTCTTTCGGATTAACAATATTCTTATTAAATTCAGCAGCTTCCTTATCAGTTTTAACATATTTTTGTGGCCACAATATATTCCCATGTATATCAGCAACAGGGATATCTCTAACCACCCAATTCTTTTCAGCTTTAACTTTGTCTTCTAAATAAACTATAGAACCAGAAAAACTAAGTCTATTAGCCAGCACCAAAAAATTACAATCTGGAGCTGTACCAGCCAACATTTCATCAATAAACGTAGTAACTTCTAGTGTCATAGCTTCCGAAACAACAGTTTTTGAATTTTCAATATCATCCATTATAATAAGATCCGGCCTAAAACTGTCATAGACTTCACCACGAATATTCATTCCAGTCGAATATGCGATAACCTTAATCTTGTTCGAGGTAATAAATTCTTTTACAGACTTCTTCTTAGAAAATCTTTGTTTCTCTTCGTCTACGTCCAGTTCTCTTTCATAAAACAACTGTCCAAAATCATCTATAATACGTTGATTTGTCTGTAATGTTAACGCCACATCATATAAATTAGATGCAGCTTTACGTTGATCATAACTTACCCATATAGGAAACTTCTTTCTTTCATAACATATCGTATGTATCAACCCAATTTTAGCCAGAGAAGTCTTAGCCGATTCCCGGAACATAATCCACATCGCTCCAACAATCTCATCAAAATTCAAATCCTTATACATGTTTGAATGAAAATCAGGCATTTCGAACAAATGATAATGTGAAAAATAATATAATGAAAAAAGAGCTATGTTCTTTTCGCAAGCATATCTTCTTTTTACTGGATCATCCAATATCTCCTGAAATAATTTATTGAAATCATCCTTGTTTATTGAGGAATTTATCAATTCGTTTTTTATCATTTTCACTTAAACTTATTTTGCTTGCATTATTTGATTTTTCTCCAAGTCTATGTTCAACAATCCTTAATTTTTGAGACAGTTCATCGCTCACATTAGAAAGATTTTTAATTACGGACCCCAAGGCACTTGCACTGCATGCCATTATTTTAACAGGGGTCATACTCATAACGGCCAACAACTTACGTCTTTCAATTTCTCCTATTAGATCTCTAAGGTATTCAACATTCTCCATCGCAGTAACAAAATTTATACCATCAAATGTTCTCTTCACAGTTTGTGGGACACTCGAACTCTTTACATGTATTCCTTTATCAAGTGCTTCTCCAAGTATCTCACCAACAAATTTTGTCTCAGTTATCGGTTTTATATCAATTAAATTTTCCATAAAAAAACGCCAAAAGACGTGTTATAGCGTTCGAGATATTCCTATGTTAACCATATTATTGATTGTTAACATTATTCTTTTCTTAATTATATAAACTGTTTATATATATACCGAGGATCTCTCGGTATTCACTCATGATTATTACAATACAGTAATATCAATAATGTTTCTTGTTTTTATATATGGCAAAAACCTAACCTACTTATACTATAGCACACTTTTCCATAAATGTCATAAAAATATGAATATTTAATGTATTTTTAATAAACCATATTTTTTATTTTTTGGGGTAGGTCGAATGTTTATAGTTATAATGTTGGGTGGGGCGAAGTGTTTAGGGGGAGAGAGTGGGGCGACTCACAAAAAATTTTATTATACATTTATTGTGAGACCCGGACATGGGCGGTCTCCCCGAATCCTCAACCACTCCAATAAAGGCGAGATTAAATTCTAAAGAA
>Ga0075125_10001557_pt1 | contig 11139 bp, 16 predicted proteins | sample AntAceMetag02UKN_FD_69810 | JGI IMG/M metagenome (GOLD analysis project Ga0075125, IMG submission 69810) | Saline lake microbial communities from Ace Lake, Antarctica - Antarctic Ace Lake Metagenome 02UKN | ecosystem: Environmental > Aquatic > Non-marine Saline and Alkaline > Saline | place... | reverse complement strand
ACAATGACAAACAAGAATCTTTCCGCATTATTATCATTCATTTGATTCTCCTTATTTTCATTATAGACATCATCAAATCAAAAAGCAACACTTTTTATATTTTATTCCAGAACCACAAGGGCACCGGGAGTTCCGGTCGATCCGCATCTTTCTCAGACTTGGCTTCATGTCCTGTGGTAGAATGGCTTTATAGATTTTCCGCCAATCGCTTGTGCTTATTTTGTCTCGGGCGTCGTCAATTTCTGACTCGCTGTATACAGTCATTTCGTCATTTGATTCATTCATATGCTTCCTTCCATCTTATTCGTATTCTCAAACATTCGCTTCGCAACGTCAACACCAATCCGATGTCACTTGGAATTGCCTTTGTATGGGTCTTGCTTTTTGCTTCTGTAGTATTATACCCGCATGAGAAGAAAAAACAAGGGAGAACTTGACTTTTATTTTTTGGTCGCTATAATGGATGTAGAAAGGAACAACAATGAACCCACTAAATGAAATCGAATCCACGGTACTCAGCAAGATCAAAGGACGCCCCGTAGGGGCAGGAAGCCACCATGTAGACTTCTTTGTGCATGTGGTTGCTGACATCACGAAGGGTGAGGACTACCCACGGGCATCCACCACGTCCATCCCAATCAAGAAGGCTCTCGCACTCTTCATCCAATACAGCGGGATCACCAGAGAAGCTGCTATCAACACGCTTGTAAAGGCCATGAAGGACGCTGTTGACTCCAACATCGCTCTCGATGTTGTGGAGAGTGCAGAACAGCGTGTCAACGAGTTGATTGGTGAACTGCCGCCCACGACATGCAGTGGTCCTACAAAGGTGAAGAATCTGCTTGTTGAGCGGGTTGATCTCTAGCGTTTGCTGGTGTAGTCGTTCTTCATTTGGAAGATTCGCGTCTCTGCTGACCAACAACAAGACTCGCGAGAACCCTGTATCAGACTAGCCTCACCACACACAAGCCCATGCCCCCACAAGTGCGTTCGTTTGCGCTTCACCCACTCGGGGTCTAAGAGTCTTAGGCATCCAGCGTTCGCATACCAATATGGGAGTGGTACTGTAGCTGTTCTCTTTGCTTGGGTGACTGGAATAGGTCTATGCGTATGCCCCGACACGAAAAGGCCATAGGGCTTGCCGAGCAATATAGATTGCATCTCGTCAGAACTACTGTGGCACTCATACCCGTGACTGAATGTCACTTGTCCGAGCCTGAAGCATCCACGAGTACGATCAAATGTGTATTGCGTTGGTTGCAGCCAGTTATTGAACAACTCTGGCATATTGTGTTCTTTTCTGTAGTCGCAAAGACCCCGCAATCTCTTGTCCAGTCTGTTGATTGAAACAATGTTGTCGTCGTGATTACCTGGGAGGAAAACAGTTTTGGCACTCCCAGAAGCCCGCCGTATATCTTTCAGCATATTATCGGCAGACATGAACTCTTCTTTTAGCGACCATTGTTCTTCATTGTCCCACCGAGAGGCAGATGCGGCTTCCAACATATCGCCCATCAAAATTGTATAATCAGGCTTTATCTCTTTTATGTTCTTGATAAGCCATTCTATTGCCTCTGGGTCTTGCAACGGGCTGTGTGTACACGCAAAGGACACAAATTTCACTGATTTAGGCAAAGTATTCTCCCTTAGTTTGTGTAATAATCAACCACACATTGAACAGTGCAGAATGTCCTGAATGGGTAGACTCTGTTTGTTTGTCCAATATCATCTGTTTTGTCTTCTATGGTTTGGCCCATGGATAGTTCATCATATGTAGGCAGATGAGGACTTGAGGATGCGTTGATTTCCGTAAGTACTGTAAGGAACACATTTTCACCGGGTAAGATTTCAACCTTACATCCGTCGCAAACGTTTACTCCTTGTATGGGTTCTTCGCAATAGTTATTCATCTATCTCTATATCCTGTGCCCTTGCTCTGCCAGCCATCGAGAACCCAGTGATTTCACCAGATTTACAGGCCTCCCATAGGTCATCATCAACCACTTTCGCTGTGACATACCAAGCGCCTTTGGGGATTGTGTACCCACCTTTCATAGTGGCACTATCCGCTTGGAATACCTCAATAGGATGCACATCACGGGACTTTCCCTTGTGCATAAACTTCATGGCATGGCCACCTAACATCCACGTCTCCATGCCCTTCCAAATATCCTCTTCTGTGCCGACGAACTCATCATCTGAATCCAGTTCATCAACAGCATAGACGATGCCGCCAACCAAGTGGCGTTCCTTGTTTTTTACAAAGGAGTGTTGTTCGTAGGGTTCGACATCTGTCTTGTACCCGTTTTTCTCCAGCCACTCGGATGACTGCTCAACAGTAAACCTGTTGGCGTCGAATGACAGCCTTATTACTGCCTCTTTCTGCTCTATTATACCTTTGTGGACCAGAACATTATCAACAATTTCTGGTTCTTTCCCCAACTGAGCCACTTTATTCATATCAACTTGGTTTGATATATGATATCCTGTGTTTGTAAATCCAATAACAACGTCCGCATCATCTTTTTTCTCTATCGACTTGTCTTGTATTGATTTCTTTGGGATAAGATACAGGTCGTACAAAGGAACTAAAAAGGTTTCATCATTAGTGGATGCTTTCTTGATCCTTACGTTCTTGCTGATGGTTGTGGGGTCAATATATTCTCCGATCTGGTCGTCCACAAAAATATCGACGCTGGTAGCTGTCTTGCTGTTGCGGGCAAAATCACCAGCCATGAATACCACATCACGCTTCATGGCTATGCAAGGCAGTGTATATGGATCAATGCCCCTGTTCTTTCTGGTCAGCACCATTTTATCAAGTGCGTTTCGCTTCGCATGAATGTCCCGGTTTCCCATCTCGTCGTAAATATGCTCGTAGCACGATAGGAAGTCGGCTTTCTTGATGGGCTGAGAAGGGCACACGTTGTTCTCTAGCAGGCTGTCTGTCCATCCCTGTGCGGCTTTGTATATCTGCCAGCACCTATCACGCAGACTACAAATATCTTCATCGCTTAATTTCTGCACGTTATTTACATCAATATCTTCAATCTTCATATGGTCCTCTGCTCTTGGGTGATGACCACACAGATGGATCATCGGGGTCTCTGTAAAAGTCTTTTTCTGTTGCTGTAACTATAGGAGTTTCAACTGTCTTAGCCGAGGCCCTGAATAGTTTCAGCAACATCATGTACATCGCACTGTCCATCACATATACAACAGACTTCTTTGCAATGCTGTACGAACAATCTACGCGAAGAACATTGGCTGGATTTGCTAGAACAAGATCAAGCTTGTTTTCAACATCCGCCTCGAATTGTTTCCGGCTACAGTCGTCTGTCTCTATTTCTTTATGTGCCTTGCTCGCCATACTTATTATCCAAATCCATTCCATCGTCGCCAATGCGATCTACATCATTTAGGTTTCTGTCACCTTGGGGGTCTGATTCATCCGAATCTACATCGCCCAAAAGAACAAGTCTCTTGTCTATGTACAGCTTGTCGGAGTTCGGATCGTCGGATTTTATGCCGTGCGTGCGTACTCTCATTTCGTTCGGTGTGATGCCACCGTGACGCACCTGTTCGGTGAGTCTCTTGGTGAGCCTATCTTCATCCTCTTTTGTCAGTTCCTTGGTGTCGAACTCCGCATGGTATCGCTTTGTTTCCGTGGTCTGCAAATCAGGGTAATGAGGAAGAAGGTGATTCGTAATAGCACCAGCGATTTTATAGCATCGCGGGATAATTGTGCCTTTGTTGAATGACTCCTCCTGCATTTTCAGGTTGTCGTACTGGGCATTGTCCAACAGACCAACCTTTGCCGGTGGCACACCCAATGCAGCCAAAATTGATATCCTGTTGTCAGTCCGGCCCTTCAGGAATTCGGCTTCCTGTGGATTCGACCCGAGACTTTGGTATTCAAGACCCTTGGTCACAACTGGGGTTGATCTACCCTGCCGAGAACGCATCTCGCTCCATTGCGTCGTAACATCACGAATGTCTTTGCCTGTAAGGGGCTTATTCGTCCGCAGAATCCCCTCTATCGTCCCCTTTTTGAAGAACCCCTTGTTCCATTTTATCATCTGTGCTTCAAGTTGGATTTCATCAATAGCGGGCTGCACAGAACCCTCCCCAATCCAATCACTTAACGGATTAAAGTATTTGAATGGGACAATCTCGTCAGGCTCAAATGGCGTCTTCTTCCCGTATTTTTTTGTTTGGAATACATAATTCTTAATTGATCTACCGTCCTTGTCCGGAATGGGCGCTAGACGGGATGGCCTAATATTCCATAGTTCAACAGGCATATCATCATCGTCGTATACTATTTCCCAGTATCCTGTGCCGACCATATCGAGATAGATGGACAACGCCTCAAATAAGTCATATTGAGTGTCGTTTGGATTTGGTTTCTTTATCAGATCGAGGAATGGATGGTCATCAACGAAGGATTTCTCCCAAACACCATTAACTTTGTTCTCCTCAACCAGCTTCATTTCCAAGCTGGAGATCACTCTGTTTATCGCGTTAACACCTGCATTTACCCAAACATCCACATTGTACACATTTATCCATGCGTCCATATCCTTGGGGGATGTCAGTGCCTCGTCATATTCGCCAATATTGTCGTAGGCTACACCGGATACCTTCTCCATCTCCATTTCATCTGGTTCGGTGTCTTTGGGTGCAACTACTTCCACAGCCTCTTCTTGCACAACATTATCTTTTTCATCAGTCATTTAGTTCACCCATAAACTTTTGTATTTGTACCATTTTTTGTTTCATCACCATGTGACTCCATCCAGCGGCCTTTCGAGCCTCTTTTTTTGTGTGCCCCCGTACTATCTTTTTACAAAATATGCGAATATCTTGTGGGCAAACAGACAAAAAATCCATGCTGTCTCCAAAATCCGTCTCCGATGGAAGGATGTCTGGATCATTATGTTCCACAACAGACGTTCGTTTCTTTCTGGTTTCATCACGGGTTATGTTACGCATCGTGTTTTGGAGAGCTTTGGTGACAAACCTGTTGGCTTGTCCACCCGTGTTTTCTGACATGTCAACATCATCTGTGAGCGTCCAAAGTTTTGTGAGTGCTTCTTGCACAAAATCATCCCTGTCCAAATACGTTGTTTTGTTCGCAGCCCAACTGTCGTAATAGTCTTTCGCTATCTTAATCGCATTTGGATAAAATTCTGTGAAGACCTCCATACGGCTAGATTTACTCATGGTTCTCCTTTTGGTGTATAGATAAATAGGCTATTACATTATAGTACTGACGCATGAAAAATAATCCAAATAATGCGAAAAATAGGAATCTCTCTATAATATAATACACTTTTCGCCTATTTAGTGTATAGATTTATAGCAGGGGTATACTTTTTCAGAGAGACACATGGCGAAGAGAAAAACAAAGAAAGTGACTCAACTAACGGACCTTGAAGTAGACGAGGTTAGTTTGGTAGATAGTCCGGCGAATCTAAGACCATTCTTCTTCATGAAAGCCAAAGATGGCTCTAGTTACGAGATCACTGAGCTTGAGAAGGGGAAATCCTCTATCTTGCTCGAATCGGACGGCACATCAGAAGGAACGGTAATCAAAATAAACGGGAGCGTCGTCGAACCTATTGATTTCTCCTTCTGGCTGTACGACTACGGTGTTAATGATGCTACTATAGATTGCACTTACACCGTAGCGAGCAAGGGGGTTTCCGGGGGATTCAAATCAATAAAGAATTACAGGTTGTCGAAATCGGACACATCGAAGTCTGGGGCCGACATAGCCGACATCCAAGATTATCTTGATGATCCAACAGCATGTGATTCGCTGGACGGGGAAACAGCAACAGAACTCGCGAAAAAGGTGCGGGTTCTCGCTGATTATAAGGATGTCGCACCAAAGGATGTACGAGATGCAATAAATGCAATAGTTGGCATGGTTGCAAAGACAGAAACACAAAAGAATGGAGACGCAGAAATGAAACTATCCAAAGAGCAGATTGAAGCTCTTCAAGAGATGCTGAAAGAGCAGTTAAAGGCTCTGCCAGATGAAGAGACAGAAGAGGAAGTCGTAGAAGAAGAAGCGGAAGAAACCGAAACTGTAGAAGTTGATGAAGTTGACACCGAGGAGGAAGTTGAAGTTCCTGCCGAAGAGGAAGTCGATGAAGTCGAAGAAACAGAAGAGGAAGAAACCGAAGAAATAGAAGAAGAACCTGCCGCGGAAGAAGTCGTGGAGGACGAAATCGAAATAACCCCAGCAGAACTAGCCGATGCTATTGCTACTGCTATTCAGGGAGATTAACAGATGAAAATGACAAAACAAGAGTGGGAAGACTTCAACAAGGGTCTAAAAGCTGCTGTAGCTAAGAAGCCTCCTGTTCGGAAAAGCCGTGGGACGACAGATATTGAAGTCAAAGATATTGAAGCTCCGATCAGCATTTCCAAGTACCTGAAGGGTGCTGTAACAGGCGACTGGCGGGGCGCGGAAATTGAGAAGAAAGAGCACAAGAAAGCCCTTGGGCAAGATATTGACACCGCCGGTGGTTTCCTTGTTCCTACGCAGATCAGCAATGAACTGATTGAGCTTCTGAAGGCCAGTACTGTTGTTCGTTCCATGCCCGGCGTCCAGACCATTGAGATGGACAGGGACAAGATGACGATCAGCCGCGTTGACACCCCTCCGCAGGTTTCGTGGGGTGGCGAGAGCACGTCCATTGCTGAAGATACCAATCTGAGTTTTGGCGAAGTTTCGCTCGAACTCAATAAGTGTGTCTGTCTGTACAAGATGAGCAACGAGCTTCTGATGAATGCCAATCAGAGTGTTGATGATCTTGTGAAGCGTGAGATGGTCGATGCGATTGCCATTGAGGAAGACAAAGTGTTCTTGGAAGGCCAAGGCGGAAGCCAGCCTCTTGGGTTCTACTACCATCCGAAGGTGCAGTCAACTGACCTGTCTGCCGCGATTGATTTTGATAACATCCTAGACGGTGAGTATCGGATTGAAAGCCAGAACGCTATGTTGACCGGTTGGGTTGCTAATCCGCGAGTGAAGAACAATCTTCGCCAGCTTAAAGATGGTAACGGCAATTACATCTACCAAGACCGTATGGGCCAAGTGACTGATGCTGGTAATGCCAATATGGGCGACCTGTACGGTAAAGTTGCTAAGTTCACGACAACCATTCCTACTACGCTGCGTCCTGCCGCGAGTGAGACTTACATGGTTGGTGGAGCGTGGAACAACTTGATTATCGGCCAGAAGCCCCAGATTCGCATTGAAACCACGAACACCGGTGGCGACTCGTTCCAATACGACCAAGTTTGGATTCGCGTCGTGAGTTATGTCGATATGGCACTTCGCCATCCTGAGACGTTCACCGTCATCAAGGGTATTCAATAAACAACCAACAATTGGGAGGTCATAATAATGGCTAAAGGTATCAAAGATACAACCAGAACAGTATCGCTTAGAAATAACGCTGCTATTGCCAGCGGGTCCGACCTGCTGCTAACCGAAGTCGATATGATGACTTCACGAAACGGTTTGCTTATTGTCAGCACAGACATTAGTACGACTGAGTATATCGCCGACATGCGTGTTGTGACGGCGGCTACCAGTGACTTCTTTGTCTCTGGGACAGCGGCGGCCACAAGTGATATCGTCGATATCAACATTGATGCAAGAAATAGTTCGTCTACGCCGACGGTCACCTCTAATCTGGTGTCTATCATAGCAGATGGTACTTATATCTTCAATGTAAAGAATCTGAAAAGATATACAAACGTGCAGTATATGGGAACAGGGACAAGTACAATAGCTACAGTGAACCTGCTCGGTCTGGATATGGAACAAGCTCCGTATTCGGATGCTACTGCAGCGTATTAACGAAAAGGGCCTAGGGTTGTGGAGAGTCTTTTCTCCTTTCTGCTCTCCACAACCCGATTTTTATAGCGAGGTGGTTTAATGGCTACTACAGCAATTGGAACAGATCGTTCGAATACAGCACTACAGGAATATCCTGATGCGGTGTTCGTTCGTGATGATATGAAACTCTATTTTGGTAATGACGGTGACGCCTACATTGAGTTGGACGCCGCTGGAAGTGATACACTTAATTTAGGCGGCGCAAACATTCGCATAGCGGATAACGTCCGCCTGCAATTTGGCGACTCTGCTGAGAGTTATGTTGTATACGATGAAGCGGGCAGCGATACGCTTACTGTGGGTGGAGCAAACATCCGCATATTGGACGATGTTCGCCTGCAATTTGGAACAAGTGGCGACACATCAATCCGCTATAACGCGGATAGTGACGTGATTGTGTTTGAGGGACTGAAGAGTGATACTCCGTCAATCGTTGGAGCACTTTACTACAGCGACATCCATGTTAGACGGCACAAGTAGGAAATCTTTGAAAGGAGAGTCAGATGAAGTTTGACGAGAAAACGGTACCGGCCACAGTTAGAATTGAACCACTGCCTTACAAGTATGCTCGTGTGAATAACACGCTACTTGACGGCGTACACATGCTGCATACGGAGGCTGATGGAAGTCAGAATACACTATGGGCATGTAATTCAGCATGGGTTCCATTTGAAGTGGCGAACAAGTTGTCGGTAGATAACGGAAACAAAAAGGCGATGGTTCGTATTGTAGAGACACGAACAGAAGCCACGGCCTGCAAAGCACAGGGTATTGTGGAAGAAGTCGATGATGCTGCTGATAAGGTCGAAAAAGCAGAAGAAGTCGTGCAGGTAGATGAAGTTGACGAGGTTCCTGCTAAGACGGATGAAGTTACTGAGCCGGTAGTGGCCAAGAAGAAACCAGGCAGACCGAAGAAAACATAAAAATAGAATATTTGTTGTCCTTTCGCGGTATTCCTGTTGGCAACAAGGTAATTTAGGTGGAATACAACCAAGCGGCCAATTGAAGGAACTGAACTCCCCGTACGCTTGGTATTGGGAGTTCTTTTTTGGAGTTAAACATGGCAGCAGCATGGCATGGAAAAGTAATAGGCGTCTCGATGGATTCCGACGTTTCGGCGGCGGCCACAATCAGAGTTCGTGAGGGCGCTACCTACATGTGGGCCGATATCCACACATCGGACTCTAAACTGAGCGAATTCCAAGTTCAGTATCAGGCTGCTTCTGATGGCACCTATTTCACAATGGCGTCTTCTACCAGCGATTTCACCACAGGCCTAAGCCATCCAATGAAATATGCGTCTACGGATGTGTCGTCATTGGCTAACGCATCTAGCGCATTGATAGAGATGGAAGTCAAGGGCGTCTACAATATCAGATTTAACGCGGCGGCAGCCCCAGGAAGTGACGCATCAGTCAACATCAGATGGCAAGTAAGATAAGGAGAATCCTTTGCCCAAGAAAAGAGTTGTACACATAGCGCCTTTTACACCCCACTTATGTGGGTTGTACGAAACCGCAAGAGAGATAGTCTCACAGGAACGTAAAAACGGGTATGACGCATTTTTTTATGACCCGCGCCCTGAAAAAGCGGACGATCTAGCAGATAGACGAGTTCCCGACTGGTCGGAAGACCGTGGGGTATGCACAGTGCCGTTTGACTTCGTAAAGTCGGCGGATATTATTGTGAGTCACAGTGGTCTTACAGAGGAACTCCGGAAACTGGAAATACCTTACATTCATATAGCCCACGGAAGACCCTACAGTAGTTTCATGCTGGAAAACACTGGTAAAACAGCCGTCTATTCCATGTACAGGAGCATCAACAACGACCCGCTGTTGAAGGCTGTTGTTACTTTGTGGTCTGAATACCAAAAGCACATAGGCATGTTGTTTGATAAAAAGCCTGTTCATACATTTGAAGCACCTGTTAATTTAGAGCATTGGTATCCTGCTGAGACTTCTTATGATTTCAATGGACAGGCGGGCGATGTGAATGTCGTGTGCTCAGATATATGGCGAGTGGATAAGAATCCCTATCATGTTGTTCACGGTTTTATGGAGTATGCGAAAACCAGACAGGGCGCGAAGCTTCATATGTATGCCGTAGATTTGAAACAACACGGATGGAAATGCTTGTTGGGAATGATGAAAGAGCGAGGGATTTTGGGCGAGGTTCGCAACTATGTAGACAACCTCGACCATGTTTACAGAGCGGCAGACGTGATGATAACACCACACAAAATAGCGACTCGAACGGTTAGGGAGGCGATTGCGAGCGGTTTGCAGGTTGTGGCAGGTGCGGGTAACAAATACACAGCATATACAGCAGACGAAGAAGATATTGAATCCTATGCGGGGCGGATACAAAAAGCACATGATGATCTACTAGCAGATGGATCAAAATGTGAGGCAATAAATAGAAGTACGGCAGTAAAACATTTTGATGCTGCAAAGACCGGCAATCAAATGTGTGATCTTATTCAGAGGACAATCAATGACAGATAAAGATAAAATAAACGGCTCGGACATCAAGATGAGTGTTCCTCTCGAAGATTGGATTTTAGACACAATCAACAAGACAGCCGAGTCCGCTGCCGAAAAAGCGGCAATCAAAACATTTGCTGAGCACCAAGCAAAATGTGTGTTGAACCAACGAAAAGAAGAAATTCTTAAAGACCACACCGTATTGGCAAACCTTGAGAGAAGGTTTTATGTACTTGTCGCGGTAATAGCCACAGCGTGTGGTGGAGCCGGAAGTTTGATAACAAAATTATTTTAGATAATGCCTTCAACCCCGTCTATGCAAAAAGGGATAAATAATGCCAAAACTTACAGAACAGACTGATAGCGAAAAATTTGATGCATCCCTCGAAAGCTTGCGCATACGTCTGAAAAATGATGTCAAGAAGTATCTGCAAGGCATTGATACTCTTATATCACGTTCAGGGGGCAAAACTGCCGCTGTTGCTCTTGCATCGAATGAATCAAAGACTGATGCGTTGACTGCAATTGCTGCGGCGAAGACATTGATTGAGACAATCTCAGAAGATACTGATACTGATACCGAATTGGATTAAATGAGCCTGACAGCCCAACACAACCTGAACGACAACGCGGCGAACACCACGGTTGCGGACGTTACCGGCAACTACCCCGGAACCGCTTCGCAGAACACAGCGGATATGTCCGTTGCCGGAAAGATCAATACTGCACTGA
>Ga0075125_10001556_pt1 | contig 11143 bp, 16 predicted proteins | sample AntAceMetag02UKN_FD_69810 | JGI IMG/M metagenome (GOLD analysis project Ga0075125, IMG submission 69810) | Saline lake microbial communities from Ace Lake, Antarctica - Antarctic Ace Lake Metagenome 02UKN | ecosystem: Environmental > Aquatic > Non-marine Saline and Alkaline > Saline | place... | reverse complement strand
CGTATTGTTATTTTATGTTACTTTCATTGTAAATTTAGCAGTAGGAGTTTTGTTATGGTTAATTATAATAGCACTTAGCAAAGTCATAAATGACATAAAGTCTATTAAGAATCAAGGAGGTAAAAAATGAAACTAACAGGAGAATTTTTACATAATGGAGGTATGCTACCGCCATTTTATTATGGCAAAGCTTATCATGATTTATATAAAGATATTCACGTATTTTATCCTATACCTACTGAAATAATACGGAGTTTAAAGGAGGTAAAATGAACGGTGCTTATTTTGAAAATAACAAAATCTATTCCACTTATCAAGTATGCGAGAGGTTGGAGATAACAAAGCCGACATTATACTGGTATATTAAAACTGGACTTGTTAAGAAAACAATCAAACAGGATTCGTTAAAGCGGGATATCGTATGTAAACAATACGTTAAATTAAAAGTGATAAAGGTTGGACAGTATAAAATATTAGGATCTGACTTGAATAGCTTTATGGAAGAGGCTGGTAGAAGATGAAGATTAAAGTTCCTATTGATAGAATAAATGACAATACAGGCTATTGGTATATGGAAGAAATTGCATCATTTGATAGATGGTGTTATAAATGTTACTGTGGGACTGATAACAAATTTGTGATCGAAGGGGAAAAGTGTTCTAATTGCAGATCCAAGTTCCCTGTAAATCCATATGAGGTGTTTGAATGAAAAATAAATTTGTTGGATTTAAACCACTTGCAGGGGCAGCAGTAAAGGTATCACAACCTCTATCTTAACAGGCAGGGGCTTTTTTATCCATTTCAGGCATTATTATATAAAATAATAGTTAAAAATAATAATAAAATGAAGTGAAAAAACAGGCTATTCGTATTAAAATGGTTATATGGCTAATGGTAAAAAAAAGCTAACTCCAAAGGAAAAGTTATTTAGAGATCGTTACCTTGCCAATGGATTTAATGCTACTCAGGCAGCTATATCGGCAGGGTACAGCAAAAAAACAGCCAGAAATATAGGTTGTAATTTATTAACAAAAGTTCACATTCGAGAATCTGTCATGGCTCAAATGGATCAATACGGGCCAGTAGCTCAAATTGTACTTAAAGAATTAATCAATATAGCAACGGCGGATCTTGCTGATTATGTCAATGTCGGTGAAGGTGGTGAATTAGTATGCAAGGCTTTCAGTGAGCTTGAAGAGGGTAAAACTGGAGCTGTTAAAAAGATAAAAGAAAAATCCATGATTACTGAATCTAAAGACGGTGAAAAGATTTACAAAACAAGTTCTATTCAATACGAGCTACACGATAAACAGAAAGCACTTGATACCCTTGGTAAGGTAATGAAATTATTTACTGACAGGATAGACATTACCTCTAATAATAACGAGTTGCGACCTATGCACTTTGTTATAGTGAAAGATGATCCCAAGCATTCCTAATATACTGTGGTATCATAAATTTGATCCACTAATAACAAATAACAATTATAGACATATCGGCTTTCACGGTGGGAGAGGTGGATTAAAGACTACTCATTTTTCTTATGCAGCATTAGAACTTGCAAGGCGTAAAAAGATGAGAATATTTTTCGGTAGAGAGATTCAAAAGAGTATTAAGAATTCCGTACATCAAGCATTATCAGATAAGATAACACAGCAGGACATGACTGATTATAGAGTAACAGACCATTCAATAATCAATACTAATACAGGCAGTAATTTTATGTTTGAAGGTCTGCTGAGAAATCTTGATAACATAAAGGGGCTTGAAGATGTTGATATAGCATGGATTGAGGAGGCTCAATCCGTATCAATGGAAAGCTTGACAAAATTAATCCCATCTATCAGAAAGAAAGGTTCAAAAATATGGTATAGCTTTAATCGAAATGCTGAGAATGATCCTGTATGGGAGAAGGTTTTCGAGTATGCAGATATTAATCCCAGAGTATTTGTTTGTAAATTAAATATAATGGATATCCCCAAAATATTTCAAAATCAAGAATTAATGGAAGAAATGGAATGGGATAAAAAAAGGAATTACAGAGAGTACTTGCATATATGGGAAGGTGAGCCTGTAGGTCAAGCTGCTGAAGCCATCATTGACATTGAAGATGTTAGCAGGGCAATGGAACGGAATATAATTAATCCTGTAGGTGGGCTTGTTATGGGTGCTGACGTTGCCAGGATGGGAGATGATAGAACAGTCTTTTATATGAGAAAAGGATTAAAGACAATCAAACAGCATGAACATATTAAAAAGAAAATAAATGAAACTGTTGATATTGCAGTTGACTTTCTTGATAATAATTATGATTGTATTGTTAATGTTGATAGTACTGGGATGCCTGGAGTAGGCGATTATATAGAGAAGGCAAAGTATACCAAAACACAACATATTAATTTTGGATTAGAAGGCTCAGACCATGTTAAAGAACCTGACAAATATGTAAATGTAATAACAGAAATGTGGTTTAACTTTAAGGATCTGCTTGAAAATGAAGAAATTGATATTCCAAATGATCCTGAATTGAAAACTGAATTAACTAAAAGAAGATTCTACTACACTAAAGATCAAAGGAAAATAGTTGAGCCTAAGAGGGATTATAAAAAGCGAGAAAACAGATCACCTGACAAAGCTGATGCAATCTTATTATGCTATTATCAATCAAAATATATGCTTGATAGTGATAAAGTTATAACAATTCATCATAGATATCAAAATGCTACCAAAGATCCTGACTGGTAGAATTAAGGAGAGCCGTATGAAATTATTAGATAAAATAAAATTCCTTGCTAAGACGGAAGACGATCTCACTAAAGTTAAACCGGTTGTCAAACCAATTATCGTTGCTGATTCTGATAGGTTTACTTATAATGGGAATGAACATCTTGGAGATACCACCCTCGGAATATATGAAAAGGTTAAGGAAATGGAGGACTCTGATCCACATTTATATGGTATAATCCAAACTCGAATACTTGCATTATTGAGCTTGAAAAGTGAGATAACCGGGGAAGGTGCTGAAGCTGATTTTGTCAGAGAGGTATTTGAAAATATACCAAGCTTTAATTCTACATCTTATCAAACGTTACATAGTGCTTTCACATGCGGACATGGAGTTGAGAATATAGTATTTTCAGAGAAAGATTTAAAATGGGTAATATCTGCCAGGGATAACCACGCTATTAAGTATTTTGATTTTAGTGAGAAGAATGAGCTTAGAAGGACTGACGTTGATGGCGATCCAGTGCCATTGAAAGAATTATATTATCCTGTATTAACTTTCAGAAAACGGAATAATAACAGGTATGGTGAATCTTTATTTCAAAAATTATACTGGTATTGGTATATCAAAAGGGAGTCTGTTCAATTCTGGGCTTTGTTTACTGAAAAGAACGTTGCACCATCCATTATAGGCACTTATGAAGATGTTAAACATAAAGAAAAGATTGATTTATTTATTAAAAATATTAGAAATCAGAGCAGTGCATCAGTTCCCAAGGGTGTTGTTTTAGATGTACTTAATAAGATTGGAACCGGAGCAGTAGACTCTTATGAAAAATTTGTATCGTATATGGATAAGAAAATGAGTATAGCGGTATTAGGGCAGAATTTAACAACTGAATCAGATAATAGATCAGGTTCATACGCTCAGGCTGTAGTCCATTCTGACACCTTCTACAATATGATAAAAGCTGATATTGTTTGGTATAGGGAGTTTATTAATTTTCTTATTATCAGGCCATTGGTAGATTTTAACTTTCCTAATGTTAAAAAATATCCCGAATATAATATTACTCAAACTAAAGAAGTTGATAAAAAGGTTATGTCGGAAGCTTTGGATATACTTGTAAATAGATTAAAGTTTAAAGGTGTAACCGAGGAGTATATTCATAAAACCTTTGGTATTCCAACTCCTACAGATGGTCAGACGGTTATCATTCCAACTGAAGCGGAGCCTAATAAATTTACAGAGCAGTTAAGCGATGATAGGAAGTTGTATTTGACAGCATTGAAAGAGGTTAGATAAATAATGCCAGCCTTCCCTAAGAAATTAACAATAGATAATATCTATGATTTAACACTTGCAATCGGTACGACTCTATACACAAAGCAGGTGATAAAATGGATTAAGGAAGCTAAAACAATTAAGTCGTTTGACAGCCATATTACATTAAGCCCACCTGATAAGTCGATTAGAATATTAACTGAAAAGTCATTATTTTTGTCTTACCTATTCGGATATGATGAAGCTAACATTGAGATTGATAGGCAGGAAGGTAAAAGTAAGAGTGAATTAAAAGCACCTTCTTATATATCCGGGTATAACGAAGCACTTTTATTGTTCAAGAAAAAAGGTGTAATCAGTGGAGCTAAATTTAAAGAAGCAGAAGCATATTTTAAAAACATCTCATTTTCTGTTCAGCGTATTGAGAGATTCGGCATGATAAAGAATATGAAAGAATCGATATTATCTGCTATAGATACCGGAAGAGACTTTGAATCATGGAAAGAAAATGTAAATGAGGTATTTAGGGCGTCTGGTCTTACTCCATTGCAAAACTGGCATTTAAAAGTAATATACAGAACAAATATAATGAGTGCTTACAATATCGCTCACAGGGTTAGTTATGCGAATAATGCAGCAGTAGGACATATGATGTTTGATGCTGTAATTGATAGAAGAACGTCTGATATATGCGGTTCCCTGGATGGTGCAGTCTACCCAAAGAATGATCCTATATGGGGAAGCATTACACCTCCTGTTCATTATTTATGCAGATCAAGGATAAGGGGATTAACGCCCGGGTATATGAAAAGAAAGGGTATTAAACAATCTCCTGAATCAATGAAAAAGAATAAAAAAAATGTTCACTCTCACTTCACTGATTCCCCTAAGAATGCTAAAAACTATGCCAAGGAAATGGAAAACAACGCATTATTAAAGCAAAAAGAATCTGATAGCATAAAGATACCTAAACAGCACTAATTCAAATTATATTATAAGAAACTAATAAATACTACTCAATAATTGAAGTGAAAAAAACCTCAATTAGTTCTATAATTTTACTATGAAAACATTGAATAATGTTGAGATTGCCAGAGTTCAAGAAGGAGTTATGTCATTTAAAGAATTGGATGATATGAAAAAAAACTTTGATTTGAACGTTTTCAAAGACGGCGTACCACTTACTATCGGACATCCAGATAAAGAAACCTTAGCTCATGGCTGGGTATCTAAATTGAAGAGAGAGGGAAATAGATTATTGATGGACGCTGTAAATGTGACTGAGGCTTTTTACAAGTTACTCATGGATCATCAATTGAAGAATAGGTCAATAGGATTTTGGAGAAAATTAAAAGCCCATGGTTCAGTTTTGTTTCATGTAGCTTTTCTGGGAGCATTAGCACCCGGCATTGAAGGCATGGAGCCTATTAAATTGAATCTTAATCTTGAAGGGATAGAAATTTTTGAACAGGAAATCTTAACAAAAACAAAAGAAGATGAAAAAAAAGTAAAGGAGTTGGACATGGTAAATTATACAGAAGAACAGCATTTATCAATTTTGAGTGCTAGTCTTGAAACACAAAAAACAACATTAAAAAAAGAACACTCTGATGAAGTTACAAAACTTACAACTGACGTAAAAGTAAAAGACGAGAAAATAGAAAAGCTTAATACTGATATTACAGAGTTAAACAAAAAGATTGAGGCTGTGGATATTGAAAACTTTACAGCTATATTAATTAAAGATGGAAAGCTTGACCCTGCAAAGAAAGACGCTACAGTTCAGTTATTCAGTATGATTCCTGAAGATGCAAAAAAGTTGCTTAAAGCTGAATACTCTGAGAGAAAACCTCTGATTGAACTTGACAAAGACATGGATCATGACGATGAAAACACAAAAGAACCTGAAATGAAAAGCTTAGTTGATATGGATTTAAAAGGAGAAGAAAAATGACTGCTTTAGCTGCTGATGCTCAAAGAGATTATAAAGAACCTGACTTGTTATCAATTCAGGTAGGGGCTGCTGAGACCATTTACAAAGGCGCTTTAGTAATGGTTATTCTTGGAACAGGATATGCTGTTGTCGGTGCTGATACTGCGAATGGTAGATTTAGAGGAGTTGCAACTGCACAAGCTGATAATTCCTCTGGTTTAGATGGCGACATTGATGTTCAGCTTAGATATAACAAAGTTGAAACTATTGCCTGTACTGGAGCTGACATCACTTGGATGGGTTACAAAGTTTATATTTCTGATGATAATACCGTTGCCCTGGCAGCCACTACCACGAACGATGTTCTTGTTGGCGAAGTGGTTGATGTTGTAAGTGCAACTTCTATAAAAGTATTGACAATCGTTCCCAAAACTGAGGATCTTGCACGAGCCGATTTGGATGAAGATGCGTTGCAAGCTTATGTAATTCCAGTTTCAACAATGATGGATCATACAGGAATCGGACTTGCTGTTTCTGCTACCGCCGGAACACATAATATCAATCTTGATACTAATGTTCTCAGTTTACAAACTGAAGTTGCAAACAATGAGACCGAAACATCTATATCATGGTTTCAATTTCAAATGCCTCCTGAATATGTTGCTGCTGGAGATGTTAAAATCAGATGTATAATCACAGTTGCTGGAGCAGGAACTTCTAATGCTTCCACGGTTGATTTTAGTGTTTACAGAAAAGACCTTGATGGAACTATGGGACCCGATATTGTCGCAACTGTTGCACAGGCTATAGTCGAAGATTCCTATACTACACATGATTTTGTAGTAACCTCCGCAACTTTATCCGCAGGTGATATTATAAATGTAAAATGTACGACTGCTATTATTGAAAGTGCAACTGATAATATTATTGGCGAATTTGAACCACTGCAAGTCCTCTGCGACATTAAAGGATAAAGGAGAATAATAATGGCTACATTAATTAATAGTACAATAAGAAGAGAATCAAATAAAACTTTGTTTAAGTCTATTGAACAGGCCGTAAAAGGGCAGCCCTGGACTAAAGTTTGTAAACCGATGAAGACCTCTCAGATAACAACTTATTTTGATTGGTTAGGGCAGCACGGGAGTGTAAACGAGTTTACTGATAACAGGACTTTGCAATCTTTAGCAAGTCATACATATAACGTTAAAACTAAAAAGTGGGAATATACCCTTGATTTTGAGGTTGATAGTTTTAATGAAAATAAGGATATGATTAATCCTAAGATTGCAGATATGGCTACCGGAGTACTCGCACCCCATTACAATACTGAGTTCTTTGAAAAACTGGCTGCTGCTGAGACTAACCTTGGCCCTGATGGTATTGCATTTTTTAGTAATTCACATACAATTGACGGAAGTGCAACTCTTAACGATAATCTGATGGCTATAACCGGAATTACTGAGGCGAATGTCATAGCTGATTGGTTACAAGTCAAAAGTGCTTATCTTGCTTTTGTAAATAGAGCAGGAATACCTTTGTTTGAGTCTGAGGGCGGGGCGAAGTATGTAATATTTCATGGCCCTGCTACGTATGACGTAATGAACACAGTTTTCAACAATAAAAATCTGTCAGGCGGTGGGTATAACATCAATTATGGTGCTGCCGAAACTGTTGTATCTGGTAGATTATCTGGGAATGATTGGTATTGTTTTAGAGTTGATATGCCTTACTCACCTTTCTATATGTTAGAAGGCTACAAATGGAATGCTGAATGGGATGAGACTGACAAATTCAAGTCAGACAGGATCTATTACGGTGCTAAAGGCCGTTACATTTGTATGTATGGCTATTATCAAACAGCAATCAAAGTGACTTAGGAGGTTTGAAATGTATTTGATAAAACTATCTCCACAGCACCCGAAACAAAACTATCCTTTTCAAATGTATAGCGAGAATGGAGATAAATCAGGAGTTATTTATGTTAATAAAATGAACTGGACTGAATTTAGCGTATTACCCAGGAATTTTGACAATATAACAAAATGGTTTATTGTAGAAGATAAAGCTGAACATGAGGCTAAAATAAAAAAGGCGGTTGATGATAAAGTCAAGCGAGCCATTGCATCGGAAAAGGCAAAAGAGAAAGCTGATGCTGAAAGGTTAGAAGCCAGGGTTATAGCTGAGAAATTAAAGGCCAAAAGGGAAAGGCCGAGAGCTAAACAGGCTAAATGAAAATATATAGGGGGCTTAACCGCCCCCTCCCTTTTAAGGTGATAAAATGTCAGCGTATTTAACAGTAACACAATTGAAACATTATAAATCAGAAGAAATTCTGATCGGTCTATATTCCAAAGAAGATCCAGCAGATACTTTTATAATTGATGAGGATGGAGTTGTCGAGATAATAGAAAATCAATCTGGATATATAGATGAATATTTGACAGGGGTCTACACGGTCCCAGCAACCGTACCAGAGACTATTAAGAAGATATGCTTAGGATTGACACTTGATGCATTATACAACAGAGGTGATACCCTTGCAGCTTCCAAAGAAGATACAAGAGATATTAAACTTGCGAAGGAAATGCTTGAAGATATAAAGGATGGTAATTTATTGGTAGTCGGATCTGATAGTATAGGGATTACACAAACACATGATAAAGCGAGTTTTGACCAGAACACTTTGAAAACTGGGAGCGGTAACGTATGAGAATAACCTTTAATGAAAATATCCCAACTCTTAAGCAAATTGAAGATGTGCTGAGAAAAAAGCCTTATTTAAATGAAATAGCCTCTGATGCTGAAAATGATATTATTGATAATCTTAATAGTGAGGGTGGTAATCTTGGGGCCAGGTATAAAAAATCTCAAAGAGCTATACATGATAGAGACAAGCAGGGCAGGAGTACAACTTTGGTCGATACCGGACAGCTTAGAAATTCTATACACGGTGTTATAGATGTTCAAGAACCTGCTGTATTTGTGCAGAGCAATAGAATGCTGTATAAGCGAGCAAAGGGAAGTAAACGTGAGACTACCTCTGACATTGCAAGGATTCACAACGAAGGCTTGGAAGGTAATCTTAAAAGAGAGTTTTTTAAATTCTCTAAAGGTGCTATGGATGGTTTTATTGAATCGATTGACAGGAGTATTAAGACATGATTTATTATGATCTCCCTGCAATAATCCAAACAAAGATTAAAACACTTGATGCTTACCAGAATAGGGTTTTTATAGTAGTAGACTTTGCAGCACTTGTATTAATGCAGAAAACAGCCACGCCACTTGTAGGAATTATCCCGAATGAAGCATCGCTTGTTTATCTGAAAGGTGGTGTTAATAAACAGGAGTATTCTTTCGATATATGGATAGTACAGAATATAAGGCATAACGGTGAAACTGAGGTTCTAACAGGTGGAATTAATAAGAAAGGGTTGCTTGAATTGACAGCAGATTTATTCGACTTACTGAAAAATGAATTGTTTACAACAGAAACAAGCGGAGCAATCATAGATGCTTCAATATTGAGTATGTTTGCCCCAAAAGGTTATCAATTAGGAGATGGAAATATTAGTCTATACAATGCTACAATGGGTTTAAAAATAAGATATACAGAGTTTACAACATAGGAGATGACAATGAGTAAAATAAAAGTAAAATATACAGGCAAAGTCCACGGTCTGAAAATATGCGGGATAGGTGAATTTCCAATTGACAAGATTGTTGAAGTTGAAGAATCAGCATGGATTCATATTCGGACTATTGAAGGATTAAAAAGAGTTAACAAAATTAATAACACTAAGTCGGTTGAGATGGTAAATAAAACCGGTTTTAGAAAAATGAAGAAGAAGGAGGTATAAAATGGCCACTTGTAGTATTGCAACTGGAAAAAATGAAGTTCTATTTATAAAGCAGGAGGTCGTTCCTGGAACTGCTGAGGTTTTAGTCGCTGCTGACACCGTCAATGTTATCAGTGCTGAATTTAATCAGAAAAGGGCGTTTACTCCTGATAATCAAAAGAGGCCTACGGTTGGTAAGATTGGAAAACCTACATTTCACTATGAAGTAGGAAATTTCACTTTTACTTGTTACATAAAAGCAAGTGGAACCGCTGGTACTGCTCCAACCGAAAACGAGGTATTAAAAGGGCTCTTTGGAACTGAAACTGTTGATGGAGGCGTTTCTGTAACTTATAGTTTGAGAGATATTGATACCTGCCCTGATACATTTACTATTACCAGAAAATATGGATTCAGAACAACCCAATATGTAGGTTGTTTTTTTGATTCCATGACTACACCGGTTAAAGCCGGAACTTCTGACGATGCCATTGTTCAAATGACAATAACTGGGTATTTCATGACAGCCCATGAAGCTGGATATGATAATCTTTCTGCTGAAGTTGATGGATCTGGAACCGGAACCCCAACTGTTACAATCCCAGTCGATGACGCTTCTAAATATATTAACACACCTCTAATTACAATTGGAACTGATGATAATGCAGGAGCAGGACATTTAATTGCAAGTATCAATTATACTACAAATGTAATTACCCTTGCAGCAACCATGAGTACAAAACAAGTAGATGGTGCAACCGTTAAAGGATGGACTCCAGTTGCAACCGAAGCTGGAAACTTGATGCATGGACGTTTCCAGTATTTAACCACTAATACAGGAGGTGGAGTTACGAATGAAATAACTGCAATGGAAGCTAATATATCGATTAATAATAATCTTATCGTTAATAATGATATTAAAAATAATTCAGAATATCCAAGCGTTAGTTCAGTAACAAAGGGTGAAAGGGAAGTTTTAGTTGACTTTTCAGTATTAATGAATCAAGACGCTTCAAGATATCATTATTATGCACAGGTTCCGACAAATGTAGCGGTAGTTGCTCCGGCTGGATCAGTAGCAGGATCAAAAGTTGCGTTTCATTTTCCTCAAGTTAGAATTGAACCTCCAGAGGATACAGGGGATCTCCAAATCACATCAAAAATAAATGGTGAAGCTTTGGAAACTACTGGAACTCTTAACGATTCAGTAACACTTGTATTTACATAAAGGTGAATGAAATATAAAAAAGAAAATATATATTTAAGGAGAAAAAAAACATGGAAAAAGAATTTAAAGAAGTAAATTTTGATGAGAGTTTAGCGTATTGGAATGAAAAGGACGATGCAGACGGGGTTTTT
>Ga0075125_10001555_pt1 | contig 11143 bp, 12 predicted proteins | sample AntAceMetag02UKN_FD_69810 | JGI IMG/M metagenome (GOLD analysis project Ga0075125, IMG submission 69810) | Saline lake microbial communities from Ace Lake, Antarctica - Antarctic Ace Lake Metagenome 02UKN | ecosystem: Environmental > Aquatic > Non-marine Saline and Alkaline > Saline | place... | reverse complement strand
TATATAATACGCCTCATATATATACATGACGTCTAGTCATGTGTCACTCATACATAGCATAGGGCTATGTCTCCTTTTTTTATATAATACGCCTCCTTTTCAAATAGCTTGTTATAATAGCCTCCTTATTTCGTAGCGTGGTGGGGTGTGTGGGAGGGGGTGACCCCTTCCATACCCCCCACTCTAGGTTGTTCAAAAATGGAACCATACCCATATCCAGCGTGTGGTAAATCGTATGGTAAATCGTATGGTAAATCGTATGGTAAAGCGTGTGGTAAAGCGTGTGGTAAATCGTGTGGTAAATCGTATGGTAAATCGTATGGTAAATCGTATGGTAAAGCGTGTGGTAAAAACCCAACAGCCTCTCAAAAAGCTTTTGAAAAAATATTTTTTTAGTTTTTTATGATCAAAAAGAGTGTATATACTTGACGGGACATAACTATTCTGTTATGTCACATTTTTAATGACTAAGCTTAGCTAAAAAAGAGCAGAATGTGACATAAGACATGAAATATAGGGAAAAAACTTTCTTAAAAACATCAAATATAAGCCTCTTTTATTTTTTAGAAAAGTTTTTTTCTCTTTTTAGGGTTCTTATGTCACATTTGAATAAATAATTACTAATATAAGCCAAAAAAGATGTGACATAACAGAATAGTTATGTCCCGTCAAGTTAACATTTATTTACTAACATTAGCTAAAAAAGATGTGACATAACTATTTTCTTATGTCACATTCATGTCACATTTTTCCTACTATTTGTCAAATAAGCCCTAAAAATTCGAATCTAGCACCCAAGCTCCGCTTCACAACTTGTGAATGAAAAGTGTAGCACCCAAGCTTTTTTGCAATTTTTGATCATACTCCGTTAAATTGAAAATCTAGCACCCAAGCTTTTGACATTTTTATCATTTGGTATTAAGGTGTTGATATGTTTTTAGGAGGAAAAAAATCAAGTATGAAACAAATGGCTTACGCAAAAAGAATGCTCGGTGGCCAAGGAGATTCTAAAAAGCAGATAGCACTCAACTCTGGGTACTCTCCGCAGGTAGCCAATTCTGTTAAATCTCATATCGAAGACAAAGCTGGATTCAATCACGCTATGTCTGCTTTGGCATTGGAGTCTAATAATCTCGCACTCTCAGCTCTGCATGAGTTTAAGGCTAGAGGGTTTAAGGAGTTTACTAACAAGGAATTAGTTGGAGCGTTAAATGCTATTGGCTCCGCTTGGTCTAAGTTCAATGCACAACCAAAAGAAAAGGATCCATCAGCCTCTGGAAATAAACTCCGGACTATCGTCCTGAATCAGATTGAAAATCAAACAAATAATGAAGCTCCGAAGGTTAAGGAGAAGGTTAAGGAGGTTGTAGAAGTAGAGGATGTAAGCGAGCCATTAGATTTTTAAATATGAAACTACATCAATTTTACAAAAGATTCGAAAACACTCCAAAGGATGAACGATTCAGGCCTGTTAACATGACCCCTGAGATAACATCCTTATTTGTTATATTCAAAAGACTGGGAGATGTGCGTGCGCAGAAGAGATACTTCGAAAGTCAGGAAGCTCACTTGCTGGCGCAAGCTGAAATAATTTACAAAAATAATAAGAAATAAACAATATGTCAATAACAATGATTGATCCGTCAAAGATATCTTTAGTGAATACTTTTATAAGTATGGCTTTTGGATTAGTAATTAGCTTGATAGTAATATTTTTCATAGAAAGAAAATAATAAATGAAAGAGAATCAAAAACAACATAACGAAAGAATAGTTGAGGAGCTTACTAAGAATCCGAATCTTATTAAAGATCAGGATTGGAGATTGCATAACCTCTACTGGATTGTTACTAAAGATGGAGACAAGCAAGTCTTTAAAATGAATCGTGCTCAGAAACATTTCTACGATAACTATTTAAATATACCAAGACCTTACCATAGGCATATTATTTTAAAATCCCGTCAACTTGGTTTCACTACTTTTATTGATATTTTCATTCTAGATTGCATACTATTTAATCCTAATAAGGAGGGGATTGTTATTGCGCATAAGGTTGAAGATGCTACTTCTATATTTGACAAGAAGATTGAGTTTGCTATTCGTAACATGGCTGATGATGTTAAAGGAGCATTTTTCAAAATCAATCACCGTTCTGCGAGGAAGGTGCAGGTTGTTATAGACTACGGGCCGGACCAGGGTTCCACTTCTTCTATATCGGTTGCAGTATCTGGTAGGTCTGGAACATATCACTACGTACATATTTCTGAGTTTGCTAAATTGTGCGTTGCATATCCAAAGAGAGCAGAGGAGGTGGAAAGAGGAACTTTCCCGACTGTTCCATTCGATGGGTTTATTTTCATTGAAAGTACTGCTGAAGGTATGGCTGGAAGGTTCTACGAAATGTTCCAACAGAATTGGATAACTCGAGACAAGATTACTCCTCAAATATCGCAAGTAAATTTCCTACCTCATTTCTACAACTGGCAGTACGATGATATGGAGATGAAAAAGATTCACGAAAATATTTCTACAGATGATATGGATGAGTGTGAAATAGATTGGAAATCCTATCAGGTTGAACATAAATTATCGGACAAGGAGATCACTTATTACTATATGAAATGGTTGCAGTTCGGTGGAAAGAATAGTCCGGATGCTATGAAGTCGCTGATGCAAGAGTACCCTACTACTGAGGAGGAGGCTTTCTTATCTACTGGCCAGACTTATTTCCCTACAGCTAAAGTTGCTAAACATATGTCGGAGGTTAAGCCTGGAACTAAAGGTGAGATGGGGTACAATGAGGTTGGAGAAGTTATTTTCAACCCTGTGTCATCTGGATCCATGGAGATCTTCAATAAGCCAGAGAAAGGAGTCCAGTATATTGTTGGAGGAGATACAGCAGAGGGGCTCGCCCATGGAGATGCTCAAATATTATATGTTATTAATAAGAGAACCGAAGAATGCGATGCTGTTTACAAGTCTCAAGTAGGTCCGGATGAGTTGGCGACTGAGGCATATAAGGTTGGAAAATATTACAACTGGGCTATGCTTGGCATTGAGGTTAACAAGGATGGACTCTGGGTAAACGATGCTCTTGATAAATTGGGATATATAAATCTGTACTTTAGGAAGATCTTTGATGATATTACAAAAAAGACTACAAAGATGTTTGGATGGAAGACGACTTCCGCGACCAGACCATTCTCACTAGCTGCACTCAAGGCTGTATTTTTCCGAAAAGACACAGGCTTTCCAGCTGCACTTCTTAGTGAGATGTTTACTTTTGTTCGAAACATAAAAGGTAAGCCGGAAGCTATGGATAAGAAGAATGATGATGTAATTATGGCTGCGTCTATTGGATATGCAATACTTCAAGAACAGGGGACTCAGGCTATGGAGACTGGAGACAGTAATACATTTTCTCACATGAAGGCTATATTTTCAGAGCCTCAGGATGGAGTCGAGAGAATAAATCACTAGATTGATTTCTTGACGAGAACGAGTAAAAGTTAGTATAATGTAAAATATATAAACTATATTAAAAATAGTATGGTAACTAATAAAAAAGACTACAGCAAAACTTCAAAAGATAGCGAAAAGAAAGAAGACGTAAAAAATCCGACTATAATTTTTTTGGATGATAAAAAGACAGAGATGAAAAAAAGTCAGTATCGAGTAAGGTTCGATGCTCTATACCAGGAGATTGATAAGAATATAATGAACACTCAGGTTTCTTACGGACAGAAATTATACGAGAAGAGTGGTTGGGGATCAATGACATTTTATAATAAGATGGCTAACGGTGCATACGATATAAATGTGTACCCACAGAAGATTACTGATCGTGATCAGAATAGATCTGGAGTACCAATCTCTCAGGAGCCAATTGCATTTTCAAAAATTATGATTGCTACGCAGGTTCTGGCAGGAAAGCTTCCGGATGCAGAAGTTGTAGCAGATAATAAAGTATATGCTAGAGCTGTATACGAGCTATGGAAAAGGAACTGGTCAATGACCGGTGGAAACGGAGCAAATACTTTAATGATTACATATCAAAATCTATTTACATACGGATGGGCAGCGTGGAGAGTATATCCACGTAGAGTAGAGGTGAAAAGAAACGGAGTACCTAAGATATTATTCGACGATATATATAGAGAACCAATGGATCCAAGCAGAACTTGGCTCGGAGTTGGATTCAATAATGGAGATTACTGGTCTCAAGGTGAAGCAATCTACGAAAAAGACATGCTGAAAGAAGAGTTTTTTGAAAAATATCCAGAAGCAAAAAATAATAAAGATAAATTACAGTACATTGGAGTGACCGAAGAGTCAAAAGATGAAGACATAGAGAATGCTCACACTAGCGTGACAATACGTTATTACGAAAATGTTTTATCAAACAGATATATTGTAGCTTGTGGTGAAATGGTTATATATGACGGAGAGTTACCGAACGATGGTTCACATGGATCAATTATAGTTGCTCGTTGTTTCCAAAAAGACATGAACGATCCACATGGAGTAGGTCTTTATGAAATGATGAGAGGTAACACTGCTATATATACATATATAAATTCACTTAATGCTCAACAAGTTGAAGCTGAAATATTTCCATTACTTTTTGGAGCTCAAGTTCAAAACGGTTCATCTACATATAAGAGGGGACCAAATATTATTAATCCTAAGAACCCAGGAAGTGACATTGATGTTGTAAAGACATCTGGAAATGTTCAACAAGGTATAATGTACGGAGATAAGCAAAAAGAAAATATCGAAGCAAATACCGGTATTAACAACATTGTAGCTGGAGCTGGCAGCGAAGATACACTTGGATCAACTGTTATTATGAAAGAGGCTGCTTACAATAGATTAACAGCGCCTAGAAATTCAATGGTAACAGGGCTCGAGATGGATGCTCATATTGCAAATACATGGATGATGCAAATATACCCAGTAGACAAAATTTTCATGATTGACTCCGACGAAAGACTTAGTGAATTCTCTAAACAAAATCCAGACTACTTCATTGAGTCACAGGACGTTATAAATGAAGACGGAATTCCTACCGGAAAAGCTGCAGTAGCATCTAAGAACTTGAGACTTAACTTTGACTTTGATCAGGAAGGGAACGTAAAGGACAACGTTGCAACACGTCAAATATCAACAAAGGGATTATTTGACGAGATGAAGAACTATGGCCATATGTCAGACTATGTTGACTTTATTATTGATCCAGACTCAATGCTACTTCCATCAATGGAAATTCAGAAGCAAACATACATGGCATTATTTCCTGTGATCACTAATCAGATTACACTTATATATTCAATGAGAAATCAAGATCCAGAAGGAGCAGCTTCTCAGTTAATGGCTCTAGAGAAATTACTTGAAGTCCAGAATGGTGATATATTCGATTACATACAGAAAGCAGATTATGATGCAATCATGGCACAACAACCATCAGATACTCAAAGGAAGATGCAAGAAGAGGAGATGCAGCGAGCAGCCAGAGAAACAGCTATGCAAAACAAAGCTGGAAGTGGTGGAGGAGGAGGAGGAAGTAGTATGTCATCAGGACAACAAATGTCACCGGACGGAACATCCCCAATGCAACCACAAAGCCCAGGAGAAATCCCGAGACCACAGAGTCCAATGGGCGGAGCAATTGATGCAAGCGTAGGAAGGGCAGCTAATGGTGGATTTTTCCCAGGTTAATTAATAACTATAATATATGCCAGAAGAAATTAATAAAAGTTTAAATCAAAAAAAGATTTCATTAGCTGGAAGCGAACACGCTCCTGTTATCATAGAGTTAATGAGAGATTGTATGTCTCAAAGCCCAATAGTTGCAAAGACTCAATGGGATACTATTGTAAATGCAATTACATTAGATGTTCAGGCAACCATGTTAAGGAACATGGTAGATTTACTAGAAGAGATTAGAATAGGTAAATTACATGAAAAAAAATAATATGAAAGGAAAAGAAATTAAAAAAGAAAATTATACAGTGCAAATTGGGTACTCCAAAGAGTCTAAAGAGAAAAAACTTTTAAAGTTTATTTCCAAGTCTGGAGATGAATTCGAGATAAGCGCTGAGGAGCTATCTTCAATGCTTATTGGAGGAGTCAATCAAGACACTCTTGAGGCTACGTTTGTTGAAACTGACAAAGTAAATGTAGTAGAAGTTGGAAGACAGTTGAAGTGTGTTATGGATAAGGATATGAAGAAGGGTGAGAAGTTTAATATAAACTACGCTCATCCATATCCGCTAGAGTTTGCTATCATAGAACAAGTTTGGGGGATCGCGAAGATAAAAATGGATGTACCGGCTATAACCTTAACAAAAGAATATATCGAAGAGACTAAGAAGAAATTGAAGCCAGAGCAAGAGAAGTTTATAGAAAGTTTCTACAAAGGCTTTCAAAATATTAAAGTTGATAAGAAAAATGATTAATATAATTTATTCCTCAACTCTCTTTCTCAAGAAAGAGGTATTCATGTTATTGCTCTTTAGCCTTTTATAAGTTGGGCTAGAGAGTTGAGGAATAAATATAAGATAATTTAAAAACTAACCATCGTCACCTCCCACGATACGGGATGGAAACTATATGGAAAAAACAACAAAAACTCAAGATGAGTTAAAAAAAGAGAAAGAAGCTTTGTCTGCCAAGAGGTCAGCAGCAGCAAAAAAAGGAGCTGAGACAAAAAGAAAAGCAGATGCAGCTAAAAAAGAAGAGGAGACTACAAAAATAGAAACTACAAAAGTAGAAACTACAAAAGTAGAGACTACGAATGAGTCATCTAAGAAAGAGGAGAAAAAGAAAGTAGAGGAAGTCACTCTAATGAACGTACTTGGAGAAGAGGTTCCTATAACCGATTATTTTTACAACGGTTCAACTCCTGCTGGATTTAATGGAACATGTGGAAGGCCAGTTGACAGAGAGGATTTAATAACCTTGTTTCACAAGATTTTTAAGAAAAGTGATAACATCCTATTCTACAAACAGCTTGATAGAGAGGTATATATTGTAATTATACCAATTAAGTATTCTAAAGAGATTGGTGATTTTAACGACTCAATAGATGGAGATTTCCAAAAACACGCAATTTCATTCCTGAATGAGGGGTCAGTAAACCTAGATACCATGAGAAAGAAATTGGAAAAGATAAATAATTTCGTGAATTATTCTGACAGATAATTTGCGCAACGACATAAAACATTATATAATTAAATTAACCATCGGTACCGTTCACGATACGAACGGATAAATATATGGCTATTAAAAATAAAGAAGAAATAGAGACAGATAAAAAACCAGAAGTTAAACAAGACGTTGAACTAAAGGTGGAGGACGAAGCCGAGCTTGATAAAGCATTGGCTGATTCCATAGCATCTGTTAAAGCTGGAAACGAACTTGCTCTTGAAAAAGAGGAAGACAAGTCTGAGGAAAAGAAGGAGGAGACTCTAGAGGTTCCGAAGAAGGAGGAAACCAGCACCCCTCCTGCTGAAGCTGGGAAAAAAGACGAAGAAGAAGTTAAGGATGGATACGAATTTCGTATTCCAAACAAAGGCAAATTCGAGTCTGATGAGTCATTTGAAAAACGAGTTGAACTTTTAGACTTAGTCAAAAAGAGAAAACTTGCAAAGACTGAAGAACAGCGTGAGCAAATATCAGAAGAAATTAAAACAGCTAAGAATAATCTTAAAACTATTAATGGAACTGATAGGTTTGTGAATCCTCTTAATGAAAAAAAGGTGGAAGAAAAAACCGAACCGACAGAAGAAGAGATTGCTTTAAGTAATGACAAAGAACGGTTTAAGCAACTTGGCGGAGCGACCAAAGAAGACATTGAAGAGATAGTTCAAAAAGAACGCTTGGCCACAGATGTTAAAAGTACATTAGATACCTTTGTTGGAAGATACAAAGAACTTGAAGATGAAGATACTCGTGAAGTATTCTTTGACTTCGTTGACTCAAATTACAATTGGCAGAATAAGGGAGGTAAAGAGTTAATGACAGTCCTAGAGTTAGCACGAGAGAGCATGTTCAAGCCCTCAGAATCAATTCAAGAAAGAGTATTGAAAGGTGCAAATGTTCAAGAGAAGGTTAATGCTATGCAGTTTCCAGGTGGAACTATATCAAAGACTGATGTCTCTCCAGAGCTACGTAAGGACTTAGATGAACTTATTGAAACTGGAATGTCAGAAGAAAAAGCGATCGAACTTTTATCGGACTAACTAATCCTTTAAATTAAAAATATGTCTGTAAAACAAGCTACATTAAAGAATACAAGACAATTATTGGAAACAAATAAGGAAGCAGCTACAGTAACAACACTAGGAAACATTATGGCAATAACAGCAGGTTATGCCGTAGATGCTGATAGTGGTACTGTGGCAGCTGATTTGCTAGGTGTGTGTAATGAAACAATTGCAGCAGCTGATGCAAAAACTCGTATTCCATATATTGCTCCATCAGATGAAGATACATTTATCTTTTCAGTTACTAATAATTCAGATGCTACCCATAATGGTCAAGCCATGGTACTGACTGATGCAGTAACAGTAAACAATACCGGTACAACAAGTCCTACCGGAATCGTAGAGCAAGTCGAACCCTACGGAGCTGCTAGTGATAAATTAATCATTGGTAAATTTTTGACTAAATAATTTATTTTTAACATAACAAATATATGGTAGGAACAATACAAGATTACGCAGTCATAGTGAACAATGTTTTAAAGCATGTTGCTCCAAAATGCTCACCGACTGTTCGTAGTGAATACTTAGACTTTATGTATAAAGTCAAAAACGGAGAAAGAACTTACACAGATGTTGGTGTTACTGGCTTAGGAATGGCTCAAATAATTCCAGATGGTGGTATCGGTGCTTCTGATGCTCCAATACAAGGTTATTCAAAGAATTATGTTCAAATGCACTTCACAAAGAAAGTACGTTTAACTTTTCAGACTAACTTCTTTTTATTCGAATCAGCAGCAGCTAAAATTAAAGGCCAAGTAAAGAGTAAGATCGTTGACGGAAAGAACGCTATTGAGCATGCTAAGAATTATTTAGCTCAATCCCTATTAGCTCAAGGATTCAATACTTCATTTACATGGACTCCAATTAATGCAGTAGGAACATCAACTCCTGTTTCAACTATTGGCGCAGATGCTGTAGAGTATTGGTCTCAAGCTCATCCTCGTGAAGATGGTGGTGCTGCTTGGTCTAATGTTATTGTTGACGGTGCAACAAGTTCACCTCAATTTACTTATTCATCTTTATTGGCAGCTCGTAGACTGCATTCAATTAAGAAAGATGGAAGAGGTCATCCACTTATTTCTGATTTAGATTGTTTAGTATGTAGAAAAGGTTCAACAACTGCTCAGTTTGCAAAAACTATTAAGGGTACAATTGACAAAGGTTTAGCTCCTCAACAGACTAACCTATTCAATAACACTCCAGCAACTGAAACTTTCAAGATTGTTGAACTATCTCCTTACCAAAACCTAGCTATGGATGGATTAATGTGGGGTATGATGGATACAAAGATGATGAATGAAGATTACGGATTCAAATATATTGAAGCTTTAGCAACACGTGCTGAACCAGCAGTTATTGATCTATTAGGTAATCAGGATTTAGTATTAAACTTTAATTCACTTGCTGTTCTGGGTGCTTCTGACCTTCGTGGTTGGATGTGGTCTGACGGAGATGGAAATACTGTTTAACCTAATCTTTCTATTGAGTCCCTAATAGCTTAGGGGCTCAGATAGTAAGAGTAGTTAAATAAATAATAAATAAAAAAATATGTTACAAGATGCCCACTCAAAAAAAACATCAGAAGCTGTAGCAGCACCAGTTGGTACGACTGAATTAGTTGCAGCTCAAGAAGATGCTTATATTTATATTCACGAGCTTATCGGAGATTTAGCAGCTGGAGGAAATCTAACAATCATGGCTGGAGATAGAACTCTAGCAGCTTTTGTTCTTGACGGAGGTCAAGGTATTACAGAACAAGACGAGCCAGGAATGGATGGCGTACCTAGATTCGAATGTAGACCAGGAGAAGCTTTCAAAGTAGTAGTTACTGGTGGAACTTTTAATGGTTCTATCGATTATAGTTTTAGATATTAAAAAATTAAAAATATGGATGAATTTACTAAAGAACAAAAAGCACAACTTAAAACCTGGGCTGAACAGAGAGATGATCTTCTCTCAGAAATTTCTATCCTAAGAATAAATGAAGAGAGATTACGTGTAGTAAACAAAGACTTATCTAACTCTAATTCAGACATACAAGTAAGTATTGGTGAACTTCGTGGAAGGATAGAAGAATTAAAGATTAAAGAATCAGAGCTTCCTGGAATAATATCAAAGGAAGTATCATCTTTAGAGTCCGAGAAAACAGCACTCGAGACAGAGATTAGTAGTTTCAATAAAATAATAACAATATTAAAAACACAGAAATCCTCACTAGAGAATGATGTAGAAAAAGAGCTATATACTTTTAAAGTAATAAAAGGGGAAGCTCTTTTATTAGATAAAGTAGTTGATAGAGTAACCGATGTTAGCAAGAGAAATTCTGATAAAATAGACTTATTAGTTTTAGATTTAGCAAGAAGCTTAGAAGAAATAATAGCAGTTAATAAAAAGAACGTTCTTGAAACGAATATAGTTATAGCTAAAGTTCCGAAAATGATTATGGAGTGTCAAAAACATGGTTTAATAAACAAGAAAATTTAAAAAATATATGGCATACTTAGCAAATAAATTAGGAGACCCAAACAATCTAGGTTGGTTCGCAACCCCAGAAGCTCTCGAAGCAGCCTATCCGGTAGGTGCCGATGGGTATTTTGCTATGGTGGGTTCAACCGATACTATATGGTCATGGGATTCAGATACTAGCTCATGGATAGATACTGGCGCAACTGGTCCTCAAGGACCTACAGGTTATACAGGTTATACTGGATATACAGGATATACTGGAGCAACTGGAGATACTGGCCCTACTGGATATACTGGTCCTATCGGTCCTACTGGAGCAACTGGTTATACTGGATTCACTGGAGATTCCGGAGCAGACTCAACTGTAACTGGTCCAACTGGAGATACTGGTCCTACAGGATATACAGGGCC